>Ga0172378_10000328_pt1 | contig 41167 bp, 41 predicted proteins | sample GrowelOW332metaG_FD_119755 | JGI IMG/M metagenome (GOLD analysis project Ga0172378, IMG submission 119755) | Groundwater microbial communities from an aquifer near a municipal landfill in Southern Ontario, Canada - Pumphouse #3_1 metaG | ecosystem: Environmental > Aquatic > Deep subsurface >...
TCAAGAGAGATTACGGTTTTATACATACCTGTTTCAGACTGCGCTTCAGGATCAATTCTCTTAACAGATCCACGAGTTATGGTATTTCTGCATAAAATACGGCAGGGACTACCTACATCAAGAGTAACTGCATCGGAAGAAGCCAACATAACCTCTACTTCAAGCTTGTTTAAATCTGCTAAGCGAAAAAGTTCTATTCCCGGCTCTGCGACCTCTCCGACATCTATATCTTTAGAAATAACGACCCCTTCCATTGAAGACCGTATAGCTGTTCTGTGCATTGTTGTCTGAGCTTCCTGTAATCGAGCCCTCCTTTCATTAAGAAGAGCCAAAGCCTGCTCAACTTCTTTTTTTGAAATTCCACCAGCATCATAAAGACGCTTTTTTCGCTCTAAATCACGTTTCGCATTTTGAAAGTCTGTTAATTGAGATGCCAGTTCCGTCGTTTGAGTAATCTTTTCAAGCTCGCAAAGCACTTGACCAACAGAAACTTTATCCCCCACATCTACATAGACCGCAGATACAAATTCTCGAACATAGGCAGTTATTGATTGCTCTGATACAGATCGAATTTTTCCGTAATATGTTTTCCAATAATCCCAATAGGAACGCTCAACAACATACGATGTAACTGGAATAGCCTGTATGCCAGCTACCGTTTTAATCTCTTCAGAATCTAGCTTTTTATTGTTTTTTTTGTACGTGATAATAATCAATACAGAGAAAATTAATATGATAAGAAACAACATAAAACGCTTATTTGTCTTCATCATAGACACCTTTTCTAACTTTCTTTGTCTGGTCCGCTTTCAGGATGACTATACCCTCCAGCAACTCTTTTTAATTCCGCTAAGGATTTATACACATCCCGAATGGCTGCCAAATATTCCGTCTGGACTCTCTGGTTCTCTACTTGAGCACGTAAAAGATCAAGTTGATTGCCCATTCCCTCTTGGTACATCAACCTTGTAATAGCCAACTCTCGGGTACTCTGATCCAATTGCTGTTTTCTGCTTTTTTCCAAAGCTAGCGATTTTTCCCAATCATTTTGAGCTTCTACCACTTCTTGATATATAGAGGTTTCTTTAGCTTGTATATTGTAATGAGTCGATTGTATTAACTCTTCATATTGCTTCTGTTGCAATTTCGATTTTTGTCCATCAATAATAGGCACTGTCATTACTAACGAGAGACGGATATCACCTTCCAAAGACTCTTTTTGCTCGCTATCGGTAAGGGCTACATATCCTAAACTAGCTTCAAGCATTGGAGAAAGTCCTTTGGCTGCAAGAATGCGCGAGAGTTCCAGTTGTCTTAACGTCAAATTGAGTATGTTCAAATCATCTCTGTTGGCTAAAATTAGTTCAATAGTTGATGAATTTACAGATAGAACAGACGAGGTTGATATGCTCAACGAAGAAAGGGCTGTTTCTGGAATCATATTCAAATGTTGATTTGTCGCAAGAACATTCATGGAGGTCAAAGCATTTTGGAAAAAAGCTTCAGCTTCAGTCAAAAAGCTCCGGCTTTCTTCTACTTGTGTAGATGCTCTAATAACATCAAGTTCTGGAACCATTCCCTGCTTATATTTTTCTTGAGCTACTTTTAATAGTTCAAGTCTCTCATAAAGAATATTTTTTTGTAACTCTACATTTTCTTTAGCCCACGCAGCTTCCCAAAAGGCCTTTTCGGCCTGCGCAAGAATTTTATTTTTTTCATCTTTATATTGGAAAATAGATTTCTCATATTCAATAAGATAGTATTCTTCTTCAGGAAGATATTTTCCAGCAATATCTATTTTTTGAAGTACGTTTAAAGATAATGTCTGTTCATTTTTATTGCTTCCAGTAAAAACGATATTCTCTGTTTGAAGATTTATGGCAAGCCTCTGATGGGCAACTAAGGACTGAACTTCTGAGAATTTAGCTTTTGCTTGTTTCACAAGAGCTAAAAGAGTAGGATTCTGAGTATCCACTATTCTGAGATACTCCTCTCTATTTATGAGAGTAGAAGATAGAACAGGATTCGGCTGTAAAAAAAGACATAGGCATAAAAACGACAAAAGAAATATACATTTCCATCCTTTATTTTTCACTTTCATCTCCTCTTTATAAAACTCTAATTTTAAAAGTATAATATTCTAACAATTTCATTACTGTCAAGTCGCAGAGAGGTCTGGAAAGTAAACAAACTATAATAAGACTATTTTTGAATTTAGTTGACAAAGTTCAAAACTTCTGCATAATAGGAGAACACAAGAACGGGTATTTTAGATAGTGGCCCCCTCTTGAGGGTGGCCACTTTTTTATGCCCAATGAGAAACAGGAGGCATTTTTGTATTCATGAAACAAAACAACTTTGAGCAATACGAACTTCGGCCAGAACTTCTTAAAGCCCTTTCAGAGAGAGGTTTTTCTTCTCCAACCCCAGTGCAGGACCGAGTTCTTTCTGAAAATATCTGGGAGAAAGATGTTCTTGTCAGAGCAGAAACAGGTTCTGGTAAAACATTGGCGTTTCTTCTCCCTTTACTACAGAGAGTTACCCCTGGTGATAGAAAATCAAAAACGTTAATACTCTCACCTACCCGAGAGCTCTCTCAACAAATATGGAAAGAAGCCGATTGGCTCGGGAGATATCTTAATATCTCTACAGCATCTCTCGTCGGTGGAATGGACATGTCAAGGCAAATTCGTTCTCTGCGAGATGGTTCTTGCGTAGTAACGGGAACGCCTGGACGAGTTTTAGACCATATCAGAAGAGGAACTCTCGACACGTCAGGAATAGAGACTGTTGTTCTTGATGAAGGAGACCATATGCTTGATCTCGGCTTCAAAGAGGAACTAGAAGCCATTCTTGATAGTTTTCCAGATCGAAAGCAAATATGGCTTTTTTCTGCAACTATGCCTGCAGAAATCAAGAACCTTACAAAAAGATACCTTACAACTCCTCTCTTTATCGCTTTGAATAAAGAGGGCGAGGCCAATGAGGACATTGTTCATGAAGTATACCTGGTGCCATCTCGCCACAAAGAAGAAGGGCTTGTCAATACCCTTTTGTGGGAAAAACCAACGAGGGGAATTCTTTTCTGCCATACACGTGCGGAAACAGTAGAACTGGCACGAAAACTTCATGATGAGAATTTTCAGGCTGTCTGCCTTCATGGTGAAATGAGCCAGAGGGAAAGAAATATGGCTCTTTCTCAATTTAGAAGTGGACGTGTTCCTCTTCTTGTTGCTACAAACGTAGCTGCTCGAGGGCTGGATATTCAGGGAGTTTCTCACGTTATTCAGATGGGCTTGCCCGATAACAGAGAAACATTTGTACATAGAAGCGGAAGAACAGGACGAGCTGGTCATGAAGGACGAGATCTACTTGTACTTTCTCCCAAAGAAGCCGCAGCCTTCAAGAGTATGGTACGAACTTCGAATATCTCCATAACATGGAAAAATGTTCCCGACCCCAAGGATATCCGTAAGAAACAACGTATTCTTTATGAAGAAAAAATTTTTGCTGCTGAACATTATGAAACACAGGAGAATCTCGAGTGGGCAGACTCTCTTCTCGAGTGTCACGAAAGTCGTGCTCTAGCTTCGCGGCTACTTGGCCTTCTTTTTTCTCGTAAAAATGCTGGCTATGAACTCTCAGCAGACCTTGATCAAGAAATGAAACAAGGACGGACATCTAGAAGAAACAGGAAAAAAGAAAGCTTTGGCTCTGGTCACTCTCATAAAACCGTCATACGAATAGAGAGAGGCACTGATCACGGTTGGGATGTAGGGAAAATATTAAGAGTCATATGCTCAACTTTGAACATTAATAAGTCCGGAGTTGGCGCTATTCGCCTTAAAAATGATCATGCCCATGTAGAACTGTTACCAGCAGCAGAAAAAGACTTTGAACGATTGGGAAATCGCCTTATCGAGCGAGGTTTACTTGCCGAAGAAAAGAAACCACAACGTAAATCCAGTGAGAAATGGGGACATAAGGCCCCAAGACAACGTAAAAAACGATAGGAACATTAAATATAAAAGAGAGGAGCCTAGGCTCCTCTCTTTATTTTGACTAATGTCTATTTCAACGAATGTAAAGTATGATCGTAATTACATTTTCTGAACGTTAGCAGCCTGGGGCCCCTTATCCCCCTGAGTAACGTCAAAAGACACTCTCTGATTTTCACTTAGGGTCTTGAATCCGTCACCCATAATTGCACTATAATGCACGAAAACATCTTTACCCTCATCTGTTGTTATAAAACCGTAACCCTTGCTATCGTTAAACCATTTCACTGTGCCCTGAGCCATAAAAATGAATCCTCCTAATGCAGAATATAGAGCCGTTTATACACATTAATACGGCCATTAAACGATACCTGATCGAGTAAATACTGTCAAGCAATATTTAAGGTTTTATCATCCTGCACAATTCTTTTCATAAATATTTATACATTTTGTCTCGGGAATAAAAAATATACAAATAAAACTTAAGACTACCGCAACAAAACATGGAAGCAATGCCCGTTGGAAAAGGGGAATACTATCAAGAATACCAGCGTAACGATCAAGAATTTTCCCAATGAGTGTCGTAAAAAGCCCTATAGATAAAAAACAACCTGTATTCATTAAGGATATGGCAATACCTGTAAAGCGTGAGGGAGCCAACTCACGCGCAAGAGCCCATGACATTACATACGCAGTAGTTGACACCCCCATCACGAAATAGAGGGGTTTTAACAACCAAATCGGCGGATGTCCTCCATTATAGAAAACTAAAATACCCCATGTTGCAATGTTTAAAGAAACGAGCAAAAACATAGGCCATCTTCTTCGCCCCACTTTATCTGAAAACCAACCTGAAAAGAGGCTGCCAAGCATTAATCCCACCAATATAATTGCTATATACGAAGAAGCCACAGATGTAGGAAGAGCATAGACAGATTCCATAAAGGCAACGCCCCAAGCGCTGGTAAAAGAGAGACTTGCTCCCTGATTTAATGCGAAGAAGAGGATCACAGGCCATAAACGCCGAACTCGAAGAACCTGTTTAAACCCTTCTTTTAGGCTCTCTTTCTTCTCTATCTCTTTTTTTAGAACATCACTATTTGATATATCAACTTCGTTAATGGGAGGGAATCCCAAATCTTGAGGAGTATTACGAATTAAGAGATAGCATGCAACAGCTAAAAAGATGGAAAATATGCCTATTGCCAAAAAGGTGTTTCTCCATGTAAGAAGAGCAACAGCCCAGGCAAGAGGTGTTTGAGCCAAGAGGCCCCCTCCATTACCAATAAGAGACGTCATGCCAGAAACCGTAGCAAATTCACGTTCCCTAAACCATTTTGATTGTACCTTCAGTATAGATACAAAAACTGTGGCTACGCCTATTCCGACAAAAAAACGGCCTGAAAAAAGAACAAAAGTGGTAGGGGCAGACCCAAAAAGAAGAGCTCCTATTCCAGCTATAAAAATACCAACAGAAACTGTGATCCTTGCTCCCAGAGAATCAACTAAAAGACCAACAGGAATTTGCATAATCATATATGCATAAAAATAGAGAGAAGCTAATGTACCAAAAGCTGCGCCGCTCAAACCAAAGGAATCTACAAGATCACTGCGAACAACTCCTGCTGCAAGACGATGGAAAAAAACAACCATGTAGGCTAGAACCATAATTCCCCAAACAACCCAGCGATAATGTAATCCTTTGCTCATTCCACCCTTACTTTGCATTACAAATCCCTCCGATAAACGGTCAACTCTCTACAATCATCAGAAAATAGTATCATAGCATACACAAGAGGACTCTTCTTCTTTTATGTTTACATGGTATAATTCCTGCCGCAGAATAGGGATAAAAGGTGAGAAGAATGATTCAATTAATAAATATTACGCATTTCTTTGGGGAACAACAACTCTATAGCAATCTTAACTGGGCCATCAATATGGGCAGTAAAGTTGGGCTCGTAGGAAATAACGGAAGTGGGAAAACAACCCTTCTTAAAATCTTAATGGGGCTGATTGAGCCCAAAGAAGGAAATATAACCTTTCCCAGAAATTCGCGTATCGGATATCTTCCGCAAGATCTGGTAGAGATAGAAAATATCCCCCTTCTCAACTATCTGAAAAAACAGGCTGGAATAGATTCTTTGGAAAAAGAGCTCCGAATCATTGAAGAAAACGTTGCTCAAACAGCTCAAAACCAAGGGGAAGGATACAAAACTCTTTTAAAAAGACACGATCTTCTCGTTCACCAATATGAGCAACTGGGTGGATATGAATTTACGGCAATGGCACAAAAAGTACTGAAGGGGCTTGGTTTCGCAGAAGAAGATGGACAACGATATACAGGGGAGTTTTCTGGAGGATGGAAAATGCGAATCTCTCTGGCTGCCATTCTGCTCTCTTCCCCTAACGTTCTTCTTCTTGATGAACCTACGAACCATCTTGACACTGAAAGTATGGAATGGCTTGAAGACTGGCTCTCTCATTTTAGCGGAACGCTTATAACGATCTCACATGATAGACATTTTCTTGATAAAATCTGTTCTTCAATCGCAGAACTCTCTCATGAAAACATTACTGTATATAAAGGGAATTTTACATGGTATCTGGAAGAAAAAGCACGACGAGAAGAGGAGCTAGAACGAATAGCTCGCAAACAACGCTCTGAAATAGAGAAAGAAATGGCTTTTATAGAACGTTTTCGCTATAAAGCCACAAAGGCAACTCAAGTCCAAAGCAGAATAAAGAGACTTGAAAAGATGAATATTGTTGAAATCGATGACTCTCAAAAAGTTATTGGCATTCATTTTCCTCAATCTCCCCGTAGCGGGCATGAAGTTCTATCTGTAAAAGACGTGCAAAAGGATTACGGGAATCACACCGTTTTTCAACACATCTCCTTTACTGTTCATCGCGGGGAAAAAATTGCCCTTGTTGGTGTCAATGGCGCGGGGAAATCCACTCTATCTCGCCTTATTAGCTTGTCGGAACAACCTACATACGGAGAAGTATCTCTTGGTTACAATGTAAAAATGGGGTTCTTTTCTCAGGAAAGTGCTAAAAACCTAACCTATTCCCGTACAATCTGGGAAGAAATTTCACATACAGGATATCTTGGAACAGATATGGAAAAAAGAAGCCTTCTCGGGGCCTTCCTTTTTTCTGGGGATGATATATATAAATCTATCTCCGTTCTTTCCGGTGGCGAGAAATCGCGAGTAGCTCTGTTGAAACTTCTTTTAGAAGAAACCAATCTTCTTATCCTAGACGAACCTACAAACCATCTCGATATGCAAACTCGTGATGTTTTTCAACAAGCACTAACTGAATATGGAGGGACTGTCATTATCGTCTCTCACGACAGGTATTTTCTTGATAATCTTGTAACGAGAGTTATAGAAATTCGAGATGGGGAAATATTTGATTACCCCGGAAATTATTCATATTTCATAGAAAAAAGAGCTGAACGGCTTAACCAGCAAAAAGATATAGAAGCTAGCAAAGAAAAAGAAAACGTATCAAGCAAAAATGACGAAAAAGAAAGAAAACGCAAAGAAGCAGAACAAAGAAATCTGCTTTACAGGGAGAAGCAAAAAATCATGAAACATCTTTCTCCTCTTGAAGAAAAAATTGAGAAGACAGAAGAAGAAAAACAAGAGATTGAATCAATGCTCTGCGACCCCACTTTCTTGGAAAATTCTCAGGAAGTGCAAAAAATCATGGTTCGATATAACGAAATTAATGCTTTGTTGAGTCAATATATGAAAGAATGGGAAAGTCTTATGGAACAGATAGACTTCGTTGAAAAAGAAGTGATGCAAGAGACTTCATCATGAAAAAAGTTCAGGATCCTTTCAAAAGATTTGCTCATTTTTACGATTTTTTCATGATCGTCACAGGCCTTTATAAAACTAAACATATTTTAAAATTAGCCCCACTCAAGGCTAATCAACGCATTCTTGACATAGGAGGAGGAACCGGTTATCTGGCTCGCAAGCTCCTTGGAGAACAGCGAGAAATACATGTTATAGACACGAGTCCAGATATGATCCGTTATTTAGACGATTCCCCTGTAATAACTACTATTGGTGACGGCAAATCTACTCCATATAAAGATAACTATTTTCATGGAATAATCCTCTCTGACGCATATCATCATATAGAACAACAAGACGCTCTTCTTGAAGAAATTGACCGTATTCTCTCTCCTGATGGATTTTTACTCATTTACGAATTTAACAAAAGCTCTCTTCTTGCCACAATGATAGGCTGGCTTGAAGAAAAATTCATCTCTCCTGTTTTTTACGTTACTCCCCAAAAACTAAAAGAAAAAGTCTCTCAACGAAATTATATTTTGCAAAAAGAAATTAACAAAGGATATTGGTTTATCCATCTCTATCAAAAAAAGAATCTATTAATGATAAAATGACTTTAGGTCTATTTTATTTAATTCCTTAGGAGGGTATACAATGAGGCGAAACTCTCTTCTGTGCTTGCTTTCCATTATCCTCATATTTCATTCCGCTCCTCTTTGGGGGCAAGAAATATCAGCGCTGACTACAGGTCAACGTCTTCAACATCATTTCATTAAAGAACTTGATCCCGAAAAGATGACTATTGTTTTTGATGAAGAACCCAACGAAAATGGATATATTCGTGATATGTACATGGATATACAGGGGGCTATTATTGGTGGAGTTCGTATCAAAAGTCTTTCGCTTAGAGCCATGGGAGTACAACTCTCCCCCATAACTACATGGGGCGAAGAAGGCCCTCAAGTTAACTATATTATGAATATCCATGCTAAAGGTGTCATCTGTGAAGATGACATAAACAGAAACTTACTCCAAAAAGAATTTGGAGATGATGATCATTGGCATAATATACAATTAGATATTAGTCCCGATGGAATTTATGCTAAGGGATATTACCTTGTTCGTCTGCTTCTGAAACTCGACATCCTTATAGAAATTGAAAGCCGCCTAAAAATAGTAAACCAACAACAAATCTGGCTTGACGATTATAAAGTTCGGGTCAATCGAGTCGATGTTCCTGATTTTGTTACAGAAAAAGCTGTATCACAAATTCAACCTCTTCTAGATTTAAGCAAATTTGTTTTTCCGTTAAAGCTTACTTCTATAGCGTATGATGACACGTCTATTACGCTTTCCAGTGCAAAAGAACCTGAACCTTTTGACGGCATTATTTACCGTTATGAAAAAGAATCATTAAAACCAATTATGTGTTCAGCACCAGAGAGACACTGAAGAAAATAATAGATAGCGCCCCACAAGCCATTGGCCTCATTTCTGAGAAGATACACAGGGATCTGACCCAAAAGCTGGCTGTGTGAAAAGGAAAAATTAAACTCTTTTCTAAACATATTGTTATCTATGATCCACGGGTTGGAAATGGCTATGCCTCCTGTAATGAAAAGTCCTCTTGTGGGCAAAGTGTAGAGACATAAATCTCTGCATGCCCGCGCATAAAACGAAGAGAAAAGCATTGTAGTAAGTGAAGAACCGACAGTATTCGAAACAACTTCTGGCGGAGAAAGGTAGCGCCCCGTTAAAAATTCATGTAAAAGAGAAAGTCCCTTTCCAGAAACAACAATCTCTTTCGTTATATATGAAAGAGAAAGTCTTTTTTTTAAAAAAGACTCATATGAATGTTCTTCTTGAAGAAAAGAAAACGTCGAATGTCCTCCTTCTGATGGAAGGGGAATATATTTTTGAGAAGGTAAAGGAATTGCTGCACCATGCCCTAATCCAGTTCCTGCGCCAATGGCCGCAAGAACTCCGCCAGGATCTGGTTTCCCTTTCTGAATAATAATGCAATCCTCCTCTTTAAGAGCAAGACAACCGTATACTTGAGCAATAAAATCGTTAACGACATAAAAAGAAGTTTTGTTATATTGCTGCCGAAGGGCCCGTATAGGAACGGACCATGAAACATTTGTTAAAACAACGTCATTTTTACTGTTTACCGGACCAGGCAGCGCAAGAACACCACTCGATACACTGTCAAAAGAAAAGCTGGAATCTTCACTAGCAATCTCTTCCAAAATCTCAAAAAAAGATGCATACTCCTTTGTCTTTTTTTGTATTATTTTTTCGAGAGAAAGTTTCCCTTTCAATATGGAAAAAAGGGCAAAACGACTTGATGTTCCTCCAATATCAGCTGCTAATATCAGCATTATTTGCCTCCTCAGTTCGAAAAAAGACGAGCCAAGAAAATCTGAAGCCACGCAATACACGCTATAAAAAGGAGAATGAAACAAAGTCGCATTATTTTTTCTTTCATTCAAAATCTCCTTATTCTTTTTTTGAGGCAATTTCTTCTACAAAACCTTTGAGACTATTCAAAGTAAAGTATCGTTCTCGTGCCTGCTCTCCTGCTGTCAAAGATGAAAAAGATTTTAAGTTGCTATCTTTTTCTAATATTATATCCATTAATTCTTCGAGTGTTCCAGACTCTTTTTCAAGTATGCTTTTCCACAACCTCAACTGCGCTAACGCTCTAGAAAGAAACACTTCTGAATGCCGAACATATCCATAGTGTGCATAACATAAAAGAGACGATGCTCTTTCCATCAATTTCATAACAGAGCCTTCAGCTTTATCAAAGAAAAATCGAGGGGGCGTTGCAGGTCTCAAGTAGAAGTTTACTCCCTCTGCATCACCAATATATGTGCCCGCTGCCTCTCCAACAAAAAGCAAAGGAGCTTCCTCTTCAATATCATAAAAAATTGACTGGTGGTGAGGTGCATGGCCAGGCGTCATCATAAATGATATACCTTCTATCTGTTCCGGATCTATAAAAGCATCTGCAGGAACAGGCCTCATCCGTCCATAGGTCTCAGCCATTTCTCGCAATGTCTCTCTACTTGCTCTTTCAAGCCTGGAAGGATCTATAAGGTGCTTAATCCCATTGGAAGGAGCAACAATCTTTGCATCTGGGAAGGTTGCTAAGAAATCTCCCATTCCTCCTGCGTGATCCATATGAATATGAGTAAGTAATACATAATCTATGGTAGAAATACCGAGTTTTTCAAGTGAATCATAAAGCTGAGGCAAAGTTGACGTAGGACCTGGATCTACTAAAAGGATTCTCTTTCTTTTAGTGTCTCTGATTAGCCAGGTCGAAAGGAAATTTTCAAAGCCAGGGCGTGGCAAAGGCAAGTCGATAAGATGTAAAGAGCCACTAGAAAAGGTGGCTACGAGATGGAATAACGATTTTTTACAAAGTGTATGAACGTTCAACATTATTTTTCCCTCCATGGTCTATCTTTTTAAAGAAAAATCATGTATCTTCTTATACTTGATGTTTTAGGTTACTAGTGTAAGAAGAGTCTGACGAAGCTGTCAAGAATAACACTTTCTTTTCTTGTACAAAAAGCATCAAACCGTTACCATAAGTACAGATAAACTAAAATATTTATTGGAGGTGCTGCAGTGGAAACATCCCATCACTACGAATTTGATCTCTCACGATTTATGACGAGAGAACGATTCGAACGTATTAAGGAATTTGCGGCTGATAAAGAAACGCCGTGCCTTGTCGTTGACCTTGATGTCATCGAAAATCAATACGATTCTCTACAAAAAGGCATGCCTTTTGCAAAAATTTATTATGCCGTCAAAGCCAATCCGCTCGATGACGTGGTGAAACTGCTCGTAAAAAAGGGCAGCTGTTTTGATATCGCATCAGTCTATGAACTCAATCAAGTTCTAGCTCTGGGAGCTACACCAGATCGTGTAAGCTACGGCAACACGATAAAAAAAGCTAAAGATATTGCTTATGCCTATGAAAAGGGCGTTCGACTTTTCGCAACAGATTCGGAAAACGATCTTTACAAACTTTCGAAATATGCCCCTGGCTCGAAAGTTTTCTTCCGAATTCTTACTGATGGAAGTGGGGCAGACTGGCCACTTTCCAGAAAATTTGGGGCTCATCCCGACACAATTTACAAACTTATACTTATGGCCAAAGACCTCGGGCTTGATCCGTACGGAGTCTCTTTTCACGTAGGCTCTCAACAACGCGATATAGGACAATGGGATCACGCTATTTCTACATGCAAGTATCTTTTTGACTCGGCAGCAGAAAAAGGTATCCATCTCCAGATGATAAATCTCGGAGGAGGATTTCCTTCCCGTTATATTGACCCTACAGTGGGGCCGGATGTATATGGAACTGAAATCACACGATTCCTGAAAGAAGACTTTGGAGAAAATCTTCCTGACATTATTCTTGAGCCTGGACGTTATATGGCAGGTGACGCTGGTGTTTTAATCTCTGAAGTTGTTCTTATTTCAAGGAAATCAGAATTTAACCAGTACCGATGGGTCTATCTCGATGCAGGAAAATTTGGGGGACTTATCGAAACACTTGATGAATCAATAAAATACCCCATTTATGTTGAAAAGAAGGGGCTTGCACAAGACGTTATCATTGCAGGTCCTACATGTGACAGTATGGACATTCTCTATGAACAGTACAAGTACGAATTGCCATTAACTCTTGAGGAAGGGGACCGAATATACGTATTATCTACTGGAGCTTACACACAAAGTTATTCTTCTGTGTATTTTAATGGATTCCCCCCTCTATCGGCATATATTTTGCCACGAGAAAAATAAGTCAAAGGAGATGAGAAATATTGGAACGTCGAGCTAAAAGATTCAACGAGCTCTGGGTTACAGAGGAACAAACCCCCAATATGAAGCTCAGTCTTCGTATTAATCAAGTTCTTGTCAATAAGAAATCTGAGTATCAGGATATTACTCTCGTTGAGACTATGGAATACGGCCGCATGCTTATTCTTGATGGTGCAATACAAATTGCCGAACGAGATGAGTTTTGTTACTCGGAAATGATGGCACACACTGTTCTCTGCGCTCATCCAGACCCCAAACGAGTACTTATTGTTGGTGGAGGTGATGGTGGAGTTCTGCGAGAGGTATTACGTCATAAGAATGTCGAAAAAGCAACAATGATCGACATTGATAAAGACGTCATTGATGCAGCGAAAAAATATCTCCCGACACTGAGTTGTGCTATGGACGACCCAAGGGCAGATGTTCGAAGCATGGATGCTTTGGCCTATATTCGTTCAGTTTCTAACGAATTTGACGTAGCCATAGTTGATAGTACGGACCCAGTTGAATTCGCCGCAGGACTCTTTGAAGCTAATTTCTATGAAGATGTAAAGAATGCTCTGAAAGAAGACGGCATGATGTTAGCTCAGACCGAATCTCCTTTTTCCGATGCTAATGTTATGACAGGAGCTTACACGGAGATGAAAAAAGTCTACCCAGTCGTTTCTGTTTGTTGGGGAGCTATGCCCACTTACCCCACTGGGATGTGGACATATACTATAGGTTCTAAAAAACTAGATCCGTCTGTTCCCCGAAGCGCTATTCCAGAAGGAACGAAATATTATACAGAAGATATACATAGGTCCGCTTTTACATTGCCACCCTTCTTGAAAAATCTTCTCGATAACGCGTAAATAATGAATAAAGAAGCCCTCACTTTTGACAATGAAAAGTGAGGGCTTTTCCATTTCTGCTTCGTTATAAACTAAAAAGCAATGACACCGATCGTGTTCAAGAAAATGATGATAAGAAGTGCAGGTGAAACATAACGAACAACGAAAGAGAAAAAGGAAATATATGACTCGTTACATAATGTTCCATGATTGGATAATTCGTACTGAATATCGTCTTTCTTTATAAAGTAACCAACAAAAACAGCTATTAAAAAACCTCCGAGCGGCATAATTATATTAGCGGAAAGGTGATCATAAAAATCAAAGAACCCATCTCCAAAGAATTTAATGCCACCTAAAAGGCTGGAACTATCAACAGACAGAGTTGCTGTGATTCCAACAAGACCGATAAAAAGGCAATTGAGAAATGTTGCTTTCTTCCTTGACACATTAAACTCTTCAGACCAAAAAGCAACGGGGACTTCCATCAAAGAAAGCAACGCTGTCGTTGCTGCAAAAGATGTGAGCAAAAAGAAAGCCGCAAGAAGCAATGTTCCCAAAGGCATTTTGGAAAAGACCAAAGGAATGGTCATGAAAAGCAAACCAGGCCCCGCTGTGGGCTCCATGCCAAAAGAAAAGACTGTTGGGAATATGGCCAATCCGGCTAACATCGAAACAAGAGTATCAGAAAGAGCAACTTTCCCGGCCGTTTTAAACATGTGAACATCTTCTGTGAAGTATGAACCATACGTAATCATAATTCCCATAGCAAGAGATAGTTTGAAGAAAGCAAGTCCTAAAGCACTTAACATAACTGCTGGTGTAATTTTCGAAAAGTCTACATGGAATAAGAAATGAATACCCTGGCCTGCTCCAGGTAATGTAAGAGCTCTAATATCACAAATAATGATGAGGATGAAGAGTAGAGGCATGAGTGTTTTGGTAATTCGTTCAATTCCAGCTCGAACACCCATGGAAATACCTGTGCCCACAACACAAAGGACTATAACCTGCCAAAAAATCGGCGAAAGCACTTCTTTGGAGAAGAAAGACTGACCTGCTGTCCCAACTCCAATAACCTGACCGAAAAGCTCCTCTGCACTACTTGCTGTTACTGCGGCAAAAGCCCCCGTAAATGCCTTAAAGCAGTAAAAGTAAACCCACCCCGCAACACATGTATAGTAAAACATAATAAGATATGCGGATAAGACCCCCATAAAACCGATACCCTTCCATGGAGTTCCAGGTTTTAACGTCTCAAAAGCACCAATAGCATTTCGACGAGTACGACGACCTATATACCATTCACAGAGTAAAACAGGTATCCCTACAAACAAAATACATATAAAATAAACGAATAAAAAAGCCCCTCCACCATTTGAACCAGTCAAATATGGAAATTTCCAGATATTACCTAACCCTACAGCAGAACCTAAAGCTGCAAAAAAAACAGCTAACCCAGACGAAAAACCTTCTCTGGGTTTTGACGAACTTTCCACTATGAACCACTCCCTTTATATGATAATGTCTGACAAAACGCTAATAGCAATGTCTCCAAGAGTTAAAGTCATGTATACTGCGTACTCGGGAGAGAATTAAATTGCATTGAATTTTAAGATAGTTGGACTTTGGAGTCAACCGCTGAATTGTTTTGCTTTTGACAATACCTAAGATATTCATCATACTTTTATGATAACTTTATATTTTAGAGGTGACGTAGTATGGAAATAATGAGAGCCGGCGGCCCAATTATGTGGATTATATTTTTCCTCTCTATTATTGCTCTTGCTGTTTTTGTAGAACGACTTTTCTTTTTCCGGCGATCATCGACTGATCCCGAAAAACTTGAACTTTCTCTTTGTAAGGCTCTCTATGAAAATAATGCAGAACAGGCCACTAAAATTGTGCGCTCAGGAGATTCGTCTCTTCATCGTCTCTTTATAGCAGCCGTAACACACTGGCAAGTAGATACGGAAGCTTTTAAACTTTTGCTCGAACAGCAAATAAGAAGAGAACTCTTTCGATGGCTTAAAGGTCTCTCTCTTCTGGCAACGATTTCACGAGTAGCACCACTACTGGGATTACTGGGGACTGTTCTTGGCATGGTTCAAATCTTTCGAGACTTGCCCCAAGCAAATCAGGCTCCCATGATCGCTCTTTCAGGAGGAATTTGGCAAGCACTTTTAACGACTGTTGCGGGATTAAGTATCGCTGTACCTACTGTGTTAGCCTACACCTACCTTTCTGCAAAAATTGACGACCAGGAAGAGACCCTTTATCGCGGCGCTGACTTTTTGATTCGCGAAAAGCTAATGGGAACAACTGATCCGTCTTTATATAAACAAGGTGAGTAATCATGGCATTACGCCCAACAAGAAAACATTTGCCAGAAATAGACATTACACCACTAATTGATATCTTATTTATCTTGATCATTTTTTTTGTTTTGACCACCTCTTTTGGTCAAAGTCAGCTGCAAGTGCAACTTCCAGAAGGGAAAGCCGATGCCTTGCGATCAGAAGAAGCTATATATGTTACTCTTCAAATAGATGGATCTCTCCTTTGGGATAAGATTCCAGTATCAGAAGAAGAGCTTGCAATCAAAATAATGGAAGCGGAAAAAAGTAACACGCTTGTACTGCTTGCTGCAGACCGAAACGTTCCTTATGGAAAAGTTGCCACTCTCTTAAGCCGCCTTCACGAAAAGGGACTTGGGCAAATATCTCTTGCTCTTCAGGAGGAATAAGACATGAAACACTTTAGGCGTCCTTTTCTTTTAAGCCTTATCTTTCATGTCTTTATATTGCTATGTCTTTCTACACTACCCCACGAAGCAAAAACTAATATCGCTGCTCCCAAAGTAATGACTCTTCGTCTTGTCTCTCTTTCCTCTGAGGGGAAAGGCACATCAGCTTCATCTCCTGTTCCACAAAAAGAAAAGGGTGAAAACGCACAAACAGAAAAGAAAAAAGAGGTTCCAGTCACAAAGAAAAAAGATACCACACCGAAAAAAAAAGAGGCACCTGAACCTAAAACTTTCTCTAAAACCCGCAAAAATAACAAAGTATTGACCGAAGACAAGCAAAGTACGCAAGAAGGGAACATGCAGAGTACCAATATATCAACAAAATCTTCAACAACTTCTTTTAGTGAGCTATCCGGCGGAAACTCTGGACATGCTAGAAAACAAGCAAATACACTTTTCGATGTTTCTTCCCTTGTGGTGAAAAGGAAGGTTCACCCCCAATATCCTCTTTTAAGCCGTCGCAAAGGAGAAGAGGGGAAAATTATCTGCATAGCAGACGTTGAGAATGGGAAAGTTGTAGCGGTAAACACTGAACAAAGCAGCGGTTTTAATCGGTTGGACCGTGCCGCCACTCAGGCCCTTAAAGCATGGCTTTTTGAAGAGAGTTTTACAGGAAAAGTTAGAGTACCTATATCATTTTCTCTTAAGGAATAATGATTAAAAAGAACGAGATAAAGCAAAAAGCACGTCTTCAATAGAAGGAGCTATGATCTTCTCCCCTGAAGGGAAAGTAATCGACCAATGAATAGAATTTGATGAAACTTCAATTTCTATTAAGGTACAGCTCCCTTGACTTACAGAAACGAGAGTATATCCCTTCCTCTGCAAAGCTCTGCTTGTCCAAAAACTAGGAATGGTATCTCCTTCAACACAGACCCTAGCCCCCAAGTTCTCTTTGAGTTTCCACTCTCCTGTATCTTCTGAAAAATGGATTGTATCGGTAGAAAAAACCTCTCCGATCACACCAGAAAGAGCCAAATCTTCCGGCGTTCCTACAACAAAGGAGCCACTCGGATTCATTACCCACAGGCGATCTGCAAAACGCAAGGCCAAATCTATATCATGCAACGACATGAGAACCCCCTTACGTTTTTCCCAAGCGTATTGACGTAAGAGAGAGAGAAGCTCTACTTTCCGAGGTAAATCGAGAAAAGCCGTCGGTTCATCAAGCAGTAAAATTGGTGTGTCCTGGGCAAGGGCTCGGGCAATGAGCACCCGCTGACTTTCACCATCACTCAGCTCGGAAAAATCTCGTTCCATCAGATGTTGAACCTTAACATCTGAAAGTGCCTGAAGAACAGTTTTCTTGTCACTCTCTTGAAGCTCTCCTCTCCAATTTGTATAGGGGTAACGCCCTAAAGATGCAAGCTCAAAAACGGTAAAGCCCTGTACAAAAGGTCGGCCAGACAAAACAAAACTTAATGTTTGTGCTCGCTTGATAGGAGTAAGAGTCGAAATCTCAGTTTCCATCGCTTTACTCTTTCCTGCAAGAGGTTTTTGAGTTCCAGCAAGAGTTTTTAGGAGTGTTGTTTTACCAGCTCCATTTGGACCGACAAGACAGACAAGCTCTCCTTCATAAAGAGTCGCAGAAAGGTTCTGGGCTACAATTCGCCTTTTTCCACCTTTTCCATATCCTATAGAAAGATTCTCTGCAGAAAGAAGAAACGATTTTTGCTTCATGATACATTTCCTCCACGGCGACTTCGAAGCACTATCCATATCACTACGGGAGCCCCTACAAGAGACGTAACTGCATTAAGAGGCAAGACCATCGCGCTTCCTGGCATATGAGCTACAAAATCAGCTGTAAGGGCGAGAACGCCACCTGATAAAGCACATGCTGGAATTAAAATACGGTGGTCTCCTGTCTTCAAAGCTTGGCGACATAAATGAGGAACAGCAACCCCGAGGAAAGCGACAGGACCGCAAAAAGCAGTAACACTTCCAGCCAAAAGAGACGTTATTACAATTAAAGCCAGGCGTACTCTATATACAGAAACTCCCATAGTAGAGGCATACGCTTCCCCTAAAAGGAGGGCATTAAGCTGTTTGGCAAAGAAAAGCATGGCACAAAATCCGACACATGCTGCCGGGACAAGAAATAAAAGCTGACGCCAACTTACAGAAGAGAAGCTGCCAAAACTCCAAACTATAAATTGTTGAATTCGTTCTGGAGAACTAAAGTGAATTAAAACGTTCACAAAAGCGCTCACTCCATACCCAATCATAAGTCCCAGTATCAAAAGGGTTGTATTGTTTTTTACTTTGCCCGCCACTCCCATCATCACAATAAGAACGACAGTGCTTCCCAGCCACGAGGAAGTTGCGAGTCCTAAACTTGCCAAACTTCCCGCTAAAAGCGTTGCCAAGGCAACGCCTAGACTGGCACCTGCGTTAATGCCCAAAACAAAAGGCCCTGCGAGAGGATTTTGAAAAAGAGTCTGCATTCCAAGACCGGCAACAGAAAGAGCTCCTCCAGCTACTAATGATGTGCAAATTCGGGGCAGACGCAACTCAAAAAGAATTATTTTCCACCCATTTTTCACTCCTCCATCCCCCAAAAGTATGCGAATGACATCTCGTAGGGGGATGGATACAGATCCTAAAGAAAGAGAGAGAATAGCAACAATACAACCTGTAAAGAAGACACTTAAAAAAAAGATAGAAACAAAAGACGAACGCTTCATGGGAAAGAACGCTCCTCTAAATGGCGATAAAAATAGAGGCTATGAGTTGGTAAAAGATCTGGATGGAAAATAGAAATTAGATCTTTTAGAATTAAATCGGGGCGCATTATACCTTGTTGGTAGTAGTCATTTGCTCCTTCAGATGTAACTCGTGCATTATTGTTATATACCCTTTCTTCTTTAAAAGGGCGAAATATCGTATAACGAGAATCTTCATTCTCGCCTTCGGCAAGACTTTGCCATGTAGAAGTATTTATCCAGAAATTGCTATTCAGAGCCTTCTCCACCACCTTTTCAAAATCGATAGGAACACTTCCTCTCTTCTCGACTTCAGACCAAAGATAGCATGCTCCAGCATCTCGAATAAGATGAGCCGGCCAGCTTTGACCTCCAGAAACATACCACGTTCCACCTATGGCTGCATTAACCATGACAGTCGGCCTATCAGAACTCTGGCTTGCAAGGGATTTTAACGATATATAACTCTCGGCAATTTCTGCGAAGAAAGATTGAGCTTCTTTTTCTTTTCCCAGAAAAAGAGAGACAAATTTAATCCACTCTGCCACCCCAAGAGGTGTTTCTTCCAAATAATCAGAAGCAATAACAATCGGTATTCCTAATTTTCTCAAGCGATCAACCGATTCTTTTTCTGCTGCTGTATATGTATAGATAAAAACAACGTCAGGCTGAAGAGCTAAAAGTTTTTCTATATCAAGACGCAAACCAGATCCTGCATCTGACGCCACATCAGGAAGATCCATATTTCGTATTTTCTCTGAATAAACATAACGTTTACCACCGACAGCAACAAGAGCTTCTTGAGGGGCAAGCTTTTCTATAAAGGGGAGCATCGTCATTGATGCAGTAACAATTCGCTCTACTGGAATTTTTATAACGTGTAGATTCTTATACTCTAAGGGAATCGGCTTATCGCGATCTATCAATAGATACGATTCAGGTTCAACAGAATCTCCCCAGGGACGATATACAGTAACAACATAATAACCATTACCTTCTTCTACATTAAAACCACGTGCATAATCTAATTCAACTTGAGAAAACTCTGCACACGACACAGTAGCGCAAGAAAATAAAAGCAATACCACTATGAACAACAATTGTTTTATAGTTTTTATCATATTTTTTTCACCATATACCCCTTTAAAGAGAGAAAGAAAAGCAATTTTTAGAATTTAGTGAGGCTCAAAACTCTTGACTGAACATCAATTATCGCTATGATAACTCATAAAATCAAATAATAAAGATCGTTTTTTGATGTTGGGAATCTGGTGAAAGACCAGAACGGCCCCGCCACTGTAACAGGGACAATCTCGCTATAGCCACTGGGAAGACTGGGAAGGCGCGAGAAAGGATGAACTGGAGTCAGGAGACCGATTAAAAAACGATACATATCATTATCATGCGAGGGCGTGATGTGGTAACTGTCTTTGTCGCCCTATTTGTAGTGGCGAGGAGTGGTTATCGTATCGATCGTGCTCCTCGCCACTTATTTTTTATCTTTATTAGGGGGGACTACAGTGATTCACAATAGGAAACTCATAGTATGGTGCATGGTTATGTTGCTTGTCTCTTTCGCAACAGCAGCAGGAGCGGAACAAGTCTATACTGTTCCCGAAGAGACAGTTACTGGAAGTCGTTTGGCAACGAGTCTGGAAGAGGTTCCAGCTCCGACATATGTTATTACCCAAGAGCAAATTGAAAGAAGCGGATCTAGAGATTTAGCAACCATTCTTGAACAAAACGTTCCTGGGATGTATGTAAAACAAAAATCAGGTTTTTCCAATTCCTCACAAGTTACTATTAGAGGTTATGTAACAGAAATTCTAGTGCTCGTAGATGGTGTTCCATATTACAGATCTTCTCACGCAGCTGGAGCTGCCTCAGTAGATTTCCGAAACTTTCCCATTACAAACATAGAGAGAATAGAAGTTGTAAAGGGTGCTGGTTCTGCCATCTATGGTTCTATGGCTGCAGGTGGCGTTATTAATATTATTACTAAAAAAGCCACTCAGGGTGGAACAATAGAGGGGGAAATCGGCTCCAATGACTGGAGAAGATATTATGTTCGTGGAGAAGGTAGTGGAGAAGGTCTTAACGCCGGCATCTGGTACTCTCATAAAGAGGAAGGAGCACATCGCCTTCTAAAAGATACTTTCTCTAACAAAGATTTTAACGCTCTCAAATATAAAGAAGATGCCTACGGTCTCAATCTTTCTGGAAAAAACTGGTTCTTTAAAAGTGAAATAGGCGAATATAAAAATGACTATGAAACACCAGGTTGGCTAACCCCAATCGAAATGAACAAAGAAAAAGGAGAGTACCAACGACACACATTTCGTTTCAACGGAGACAGTTACTATATTTTAATGGGCTATGATGATCAAAAATATTTTATACTGCAAAATGATGACAATTATTACAAAGATCGTGCCTTTACAACTGAATTTGCAAAACGAAGCCAATGGGGATCAACCTTAGCTTCTTGGGGGCTTTATTTCAGACGAGAGGAATCAACCTTCCGTTCTTCCTCTTTTGATCCAGAAGTTGATCAAAAGCGAACAAACTATGCTCCTTTCGTAGAACTCTCCCGTCCGATAGGGGATATTATCGGAACACTTGGTCTCCGCTATGAAATCTGGAGACAAGATGATGCCGAAAATTATAATGAATTTATGCCCAAGCTAACCTTTCAATATCCTCTTGACAACGGAAGTATGTGGTATATAGCTGCAGGACGTTTCTTCGCCATGCCAAGTATCTACGAGCTGCATGCTCAGGGGCCATGGGGAACAGTTGGCAACCCCAATCTCAAACCAGAAAAAGGATGGAATTATGATTTAGGAATAAAGGGATCAGACGCAACGGGAAACTGGAATGTTGGTCTATTTTATTCAGACATGGAAGATAAAATCATCTGGCGTAATAATACCTATGAAAATGTCGACCAATTTAAGTCATATGGTTTGGAAATCATGAGACAATGGAACATCGCCCGTAATTGGACTTGGGGCCTTAGCGGGACATGGATGAAAGCACAAGAAAAGAAAAGTAATGAATGGGTCAACAGTTATGGCTTCCCTGAATGGCTCTTTAAAACATCCATTGAACATCATTCTGGTTCCTGGACATCTGGACTCGCTCTTTCTTATTTGGCAAATAGAAATGGTTATTCTTCTAGTGACGATTATTTCCAGACAGATATTTTTACGGAATGGAAATCTGGAGATCATACAGTTCGCTTAAGCTGCTATAACTTGTTTGATAAAGAATTTATCTATAGCTCTAGCACCTGGGACTACTACGGACCCGAACGAAGCATCTACCTTACATGGAGATATAGTTTTTAGGTCGGCTATAATAAGTAATTTGAAGGAAGCAAAAGGGACGGTTTGAAAACCGTCCCTTTTTTCCTACATATCTTCACTAGTGAAAAATTTATGCCCGTTCGATAAAGATAGGGTCTCCATTCTTCACCTTTTTTAATTCCTGAATATCTCCTTTGACCTTTCCTATAACCGTTACTGCACTAGCAGGTCGAATCTCATCTCCCTGACTTGCAGGTGTAGGCCCCAGAAAGATGCAAAAAGCGCTTCCTGTAGGCCAAAAAGCAAGATCTCCCGCTTCAACTACTTCTTTTCCGTCCTCTAAATCTGCAATAAGGGGAATTGTAAAATAAATTTCTTCTCCCCATGTATTAGCTCTACTTTTTATTGGCAATATTTTTGAGATACGAGAAGCAGTCTTTGTGTTATTGAGTGTTGCATCGATTTCAATTTCTCCTGAGCGTATTCTTATGTCCATTACTCATCGGCTCCTTCCATCTTCCATTTCTTCTTTACTCGTTCCTTCTATTAGAGGTACGAATCGGCAATAATCATACCGAGTATCAATCCAACCTTCTTTTGCTTTCAACAAAACGACTAAACGTTGAATACCAACGTCAACACTTAATGGAACAACAATACGTCCTCCAGATGAAAGTTGCTCTCTCCAAGTTTCTTCAATTACATCTGCAGCTGCAGTAACAATAATGCCATCGTAAGGAGCCTCTTTCTCGTAGCCTTCCCTACCATCAGCAGTAATAACATTAATATCGTAGCCAGAATTACATAACACATTTCTTGCCTTTTGCGCAAGAGAGAAAATGCGTTCTATAGAAAAAACTATGGCTCCCATCTCTGCTAGTACGGCAGCTTGATACCCCGAGCCTGTTCCTATCTCCAAAATTTTCATTCCAGGTTCAACACAAAGGAGCTCCGTCATCCTCGCTACCATATATGGCTGCGAGATTGTTTGATTTTCTCCAATAGGGAGAGGTGCGTCAATATATGCCAAAGCTTGATTTTCAAAAGAAACAAACAGATGTCGTGGAACATTTGCCATCGCTTTCAAAACCCGAACATCTCGTATTCCTCTGCTCTCGATTTGCGTCTTTACCATTAACGAAGCAAACTGTTTCCAACTATCGGATTCCATCGCTATAACACCTCCTCCATCTCTGCAAAAGCCTTATAATAAACAATGCAAAATGTTACACTTTCAGCCAGGAGGATAATTACCATGTATGAAGAATCATTACATATACGTTTTTTCGAAGTAGACGGCCATAGTATGCTTAAAATAGGGCCTATCTTTAACTACCTTCAGGATATGGCAGATAAAGATGCCTCTCGAATGGAGATGTCGATTCCTCAGCTCATGGAAAAAGGGTATACATGGGTTCTTCATCGTTATCATCTCTCTATGATCCGATATCCCAAACTTGATGAAGCTCTCTCAATCAGGACATGGCATTCCCCATACAAAAATCTTTATTCCCTTCGAGCCTTTGAAATGACAACTTCTTTCGGCGAGGTTTTAGCAAAAGCAACAACCTCTTGGATAATTATAAATTATTCTACAAAACGTCCTATGCGGCTAGACCGTCATGTAACATCCCAATATTATAAAGAAATTATTCCTTTTGAATTTGATTTTTCTTCCTTGTCTCCTTTAGAAAGAATAGACCTTGAAGATATTTACCCCGTTCGAATTAGAGACTTGGACATTAATAATCATGTGAATAACGCCGTTTATGTCGAATGGGCAGCAGAAACCGTTCCAACAAATATATTACAATCAATGCGTCCTTCTGAAATTGATGTCATTTTTAAGGAACAGCTTACATACGGCGAAAAGGCTGTTGTTCAGACACAAAAGGAAAAAACCGCATCTAACGTTTTCGATCACGTAATTTTAAGGGAGTCTGATGCCCGCGAAATAACGCGGATTCGTACGTCATGGAAAAATATGCCACTATAAAAAAAGAACTACTCTTTTGGTTTCAGTATAATAAACGAGATTTGCCTTGGCGTAAAACATATGCTCCTTACGACGTCTGGATTTCTGAGATAATGTTGCAACAAACTCAAATGGATCGCGTTGTTCCCTTTTTCAACCGCTGGATAGAATATTTTCCTAATCTCGAAGCTCTTTCAAAAGCAACAGAAGAAGAAGTTCTAAAATGCTGGGAAGGGCTTGGTTATTATTCTCGTGCTCGAAATATATTGAAAGCGGCCAAAGAACTACGAACTATGGGCTTTGAAACAGTACCACCCTATGAAGAGATACTGAAAAAGCTTCCTGGTATCGGACCATACACTTCTGGAGCTATTTTAAGTATCGCCTATAATTTGCCATATACTGCTGTCGATGGGAATGTACGTAGAGTTTTTTCTCGACTATTCAATATAGAGAGCGCTATCTCAAAAAACAGCAGCCTTCAAAAAATTGAAAATTTTGCAAAAGACATGCTTGCCAAAGACACACCTCGTGATTTTAATCAAGCCCTTATGGAATTGGGAGCACTTATCTGCATACCCAAATTTCCACGTTGCAATGAATGTCCTCTTCAAAAAGTATGTAAAGCTTTTCAAGAAGGGGTACAGCATGAACGTCCCGTACAAAAAAAACGAGTTCGTATTGAAAAAAAGCAAGCGACTGCTGAAGTTCTTTATTATAACGGCAGTATATTAATTCGACAAAGAGATGCAAATGGACCGTGGGCAAGCTTGTGGGAACTGCCATGGAGTTTTAACTCCGAAAACACATCAAAAGATGAACTTTTGATAACTGAAATAAATAACATTATCAATCATAAACTCTTAAAATTTAAGGAGATTGGTTCCGTAAATCATACAATAATGAATACACGTATTGACTTGTGCGGATACTTCGTTATTCTGCCCCACTATATTCATCTCGATTATCCTTACTTATGGGTTTCTTTACAAAATCTTCAAAAATACACCTTTCAAGCTGGAAGCCGAAAACTCTTGAACTTATTTTTATCAGAAAAAGATATCATCCCCCGAATCGAGGGATGATATCTTTCGAAAAAATTTTTAATCTTTGGCTAAATATCTATTGAAAAATTTTTTTGATCAAAAAAGATCTTCTCTCCATTTTCAAAACGAACTTTAGGCCCCTTTAAATGCTCCCCCTTAGCTCCAACTTGCTTCCTTATCTGCTCATTCTGCCAAGACGGTCTGAAGAAAGCACGCAATATCCCTGCCCAAGATACATTTTTCTCTCCTTTTGGCAGGCGTATCTGGACAAAAAAATGATGCTTATTAACATGTACTTTTATATCTTTTTTATTCCCAGGTTTACCATCAAATCCCGGGAAATGAAGCGCTAAATGTAACATGGCTCCTTCTGGAAGATCAACATCTCCTCGAATATGGAGTTTATGACCTTTGATCGCTATTTCTCGAATTTCAAAAATCGAAAAATCTGCTGCATTTCCTACCGTCGCTATACCTAAAACAAACACGGCTAACAATGCAAGGCATGTTATGATTTTCTTTTTCATGGCACTCTCCTCCTCTTACTCTACGCTCCTACTTGATTACGCCCCCTCTTTTTTGCTTTATAGAGAGCCGTATCGGAAGCAAATATAATCTCATCCACTCCTGATATTTTATCGTACTCTGCCACGCCTAAACTAGCAGAAAGCAAAATTTCCTTTTCTCCGAAGGTGGTTTTTACAATATTTTTTCGAACTCGCTCTGCAATTTTCAAAGCTTCTCCAAGTGCTACGCCTGGAAGAACTATTAAAAATTCTTCTCCTCCATAACGGCCAACTACATCATACTTACGCAGCTGGTCTTGTATCCGCAACGCCGTTTCTCTAAGTACATCATCCCCCGCGAGATGACCATATGTATCATTAACTTGCTTAAAGTGATCGACATCTAATATTGCCACACTCAAAGCACGGTTTTCACGCCTTGAACGAGCCATTTCATGATCAAGACGTTCAAATATTGCACGTCGATTTAAAAGCCCAGTAAGTGGATCGTGATCTGCGTAAAAACGAAGAGCCTCCTGTAAATCGACAATTCTCTTTCCTACACCAACACGCAAACGAAGTTCTTGGGCATCAAATGGCTTTGTAATATAGTCATCAGCTCCTGCCTCAAGCCCCGCCAAAATGTTCTCTTTCTCATCTCGAACAGTAAGCATTATGACATATGTATATGTAGAGTGCTTTTTCTCCTCTTCAAGCACCCTTAGCTTTTTACAAATATCCGGCCCTTCTAAGCCTGACATCATCCAATCTACAACAGCAAGTTTAGGAGCGTTTTCCTCGCGTAAAATATGCCAAGCTTCTTCGCCATTAGAAGCTGTTATAACATCGTACCCCCACTTCTCTAAAAGAGATTTGAGCATAAATCGTGATGTTACATCATCTTCCGCCACTAAAACTTTCATAGCTCCTCCTCATTTGAGTAAATAATCAGGCTCCTCTGTACCTTTCATAAAAATAAGTATCGCCTGATCCACTTCTAACCAGTTTTTTTTCACATCTTCCATAGAAAGGGATAACGCCTCATTTTTTTCTAATCTTTCAGCTTCATATGCAATTTCATCTGCACCTACATTAAGAGCGGCACCTCGCAACGTGTGAGCAACTCGAGAAATTTGCTGGCAATCTTCCTTATCTATAGCTTCTTTCAAAGACTTTTGAAGAGATGGAAGGTCTCTTCTGAACGACTTTATTATTTCAACTAACAAATTCTGGTCATTTGCTAGCCGTTCAAGTAACCTTTCTTTATGAAAAACAATCTTATCCTTTTGTCTCAAGTTTTTTCTCAAAACAGAGGATAACTCATGAAGCATTACTGGTTTAGTAAGATACCCGTCCATAAGCCCATCACGTAGGCAACGCTCTCTTTCACTTGCCTGCGCATTAGCAGTCATCGCTATTATAGGAATTTTTCTATATGTCCCATCATCAAACCCCATTCGTATTCTCTGAGTTGTCTCTATGCCATCCATTTCTGGCATTTGAATATCCATAAGTATTAAATCGTACGTTTTTTGGGAAAGAGCCTCAAGTGCTTCTTTTCCACTTTCTACTGCATCTGCATCACAGCCGATTTTATTTAAAAAACCAACTGCAACTCTTCTGTTTGTTTCTGAATCCTCTACGACTAGAATTTTAAACCGCTTGTCTAGCGGTTGCATCGGTAATACTTCGTCCGTAAAATGCTCCTCTTCTGTTACAAATTCGACACTTCCATCTTCGACCTGCTCAAAAGGTATAGTAAACCAAAATACAGAGCCTTTTCCCACCCGGCTCTCTACTCCGATCTCTCCTCCCATAAGCTCAATTAACTCTTTAGCAATTGCAAGCCCCAATCCCGTTCCTCCATATTTTCTGCTTGTAGAAGCATCAATCTGAGTAAAGGAATGGAATAGCTTGGAAAATTGATTCTCTGGGATGCCAACGCCGGTATCTTCTATTCTGAAAGCAAGCTTATGTGTAAATCCATTGTCTTCTGGCAAAGAAATACTAAGGGCAATATATCCTTTATGGGTAAATTTCAAAGCGTTACTGAGTAAGTTTGAAAGAACTTGACGAATACGACTCGGATCTCCTACACATATAGGAGGCACATCCTTATCTATAGACAAACGAAGATCGATACATTTTTGTTCCATAAGAGGCTGAATTCCCTTTAAGCTCTCTTTTACAAGTCTATTAACGCTGAAAGGAACTCGCTCCATCTCTATTTTTCCAGCCTCTATTTTCGAAAAATCAAGAATATCATTTATAAGATGAAGTAAACTCTCTGCTTCCTTAAAGATAATACGTGTCATTTCTTGAGGCTCTTCAGCAAGATTTGAATCAAGTAAAAGACGTGCCATGCCAAGAATCGCATTCATTGGGGTTCGAATTTCGTGACTTACATTTGCTAAAAAACGGTCTTTAGCGTGAACTGCCAATTCCAATTGCTGTTCAGACTGTTCCAGCTTAGCAACTTTTTGTTTAAGTTCTTCATTTAAATTTTGAATCAACCGATAATACTCAGCATCACGCAAGATACTTGCAGTGGAATTCAACGCTACCGTTAAGAACGCATATGATATATCTAAAATTTGAGATGGATCCTCATCAAGAATTCCAATCAATAAGCCTAAAGAACGCCCTTGGCTCATGATCGTATGAAGCAATATATGTTCTTCATTTTGAGATGACGAAAGTATTATGGGCCTGTTTCTGTCAATAGTCCATGCTATTGTATGATCTTCTATCAAAACCTCTTTTTCTCGCTCTATAAAGGGTAAAAATCTATCTGGATCACAATAATAACAAGGAAAATCGAGACCATCTTCTGAAAAAAGATAAAAAGCCACTCCCTTAATTCGAATAAAAGAACGAACTCGAGCTGCAGTCTGTTCAAGAATAGTTTTAATATCAATAGAACGACTTAATCCCGATGTAAAACCAGCAGAACTAACAGCAGCCTCAAGCACCTGCTGAACAGTGTTTCTTTCACTGGTAAGATCATTTATCTTCTTCTCTAAAGCTTTTATTTTGTCGTAGGGTGTCATTATTATTCCTTTCGTTTCCTTTACGCCACCAAAAATATTTTCATAATTTCTGCTATTTGTCTCTCTCCTTGTACGAGAATGCTTTCAAGAGATCCTTGCGAAAGTTCTAGTTGCTCCCACACGTCATGAGAAGGCGCAGGAACAACAAAGTTACCGCTTGTCCCAAGGCGAACTGCATTAGCCAAAACATCCGCAACACAAATGATAGAAGCCTCCTCTATGTTCTCTGCTTCAAGAGGACGGTGATGACTTCCTACCAGTACACGTATAGGTTCTGGGATATTCCATTGTTGAAGCAACATTCGCCCTAAATCGGCATGGTCAAAGCCGAGATATTTCCTCTCTGTTTCCAGAAGAGGTATTTTTTTCGCCCTGGCCTCCCTTATGGCAAATGTCATATGCTGCGGCAGTTTGTATACAAAACAACGCGTCCTATATCATGCAATAATCCTGCTAGAAAAAAACGCTCTTCAGATGGCACACGCTTCATATAAGCCAATAATCTAGAGAAAATTCCACACATTATAGAGTGCTTCCAAAAAGACTTCATATCAACAAGATCAGCTGGAATATGTTTAAAAACACTCATGGTAGAGATAGCAAGAGCAAGAGTGGTAAGTTCATTGGTTCCTACAATGGCAACAGCCCGAGAAACAGATTGAATCGGAGAAGGGAAACCATAAAAAGAGCTGTTCACCAGCCGTAAAAGTCGAACTGTCAGACTGGGATCTGTACCAACAACTTTAGCTATATGAATTGCCGAACTTACAGGAGAGTTAAGAACATCTCTAATTTTAAAATAGATATCGGGAAGAGAAAAAAGCCGAACCTGGCTTGTTAGTAATTCTTGTAGAGAAGGGCGAGACAAACTTAAATTATCGAAATCAAGGATAACTACTTCTGTCTTTTTTCCATATTCTTTTTCATACTCAGATGGGAAATCAAGTAAAGTAGATTCTCTGGACACACGTAAGTCAAAAAGCTCTCTCATCTCTGGTGTCCATAAATCTTCTTCAGGAAAATATGAACGGACTTCAAGCTCTGCCCTCTGTTGTTTTTCTTCTTCTACAACTCGCTTCAGAATAATTTCCTGATCGTCTACCCCATTGATATCTGCTTCGTTAACACCCCATATTTTAAACATCTTAATGTATTTAGCTCGGAGAACCGTCCCTTGACCAAGAATAAAACGACCGTTAGGAGCATATACATCATCTTTGAGAACCATTCCCTCTTCGAGATTACCAATACTCACGATCCCCATAAAAAAACGCTCCTTTTCTCGTTCTCTTCAATTAATATTATACAACACGTCGATTAGAACGTTGAATTTTCCTCCATTGTCTAACATTATCGACTGTAAACATCACTAAAGCAATCCATACACAGATAAAAGTAATGAACTGAGGCATAGTAAAAGGTTCTTTGTAAAGGAAATACCCCAACAAAAACGATAGTGTGGGAGGTAAATATTGCATAATCCCCAAGAAGCTCAAAGGCAAACGACGCGCACCATAGGCAAAGCCAATAAGAGGTAAAGACGTTATAACGCCAGTCCCTATAAGCCATATATTCTGCATTGAAGTTTGACCTGCAAGAAAGGGAACATCAGAAAGATACACAAAAAGATAAAATGAAGCTGGCAGAATTAAAAACAAGGTTTCTATAAAAAGCCCCACCAAAGATTCCACTTCTGCTATTTTGCGTATTAAGCCATAAAAACCGAAGGTAAAGGCAAGACTCAAAGCAGCAAGAGGAACTACACCGATATGAATAATTTGATAGAGAATGGCAGCTGTTGCAAGAAAAATTGCCATCCATTGAAGACTCCCCAGTTTTTCTTTAAGGAAAATTACTCCTAGAAATACGCTCACAAGAGGATTAACGTAATACCCCAAACTTGCTTCAATCACTCTATCAGAATTAACGGCCCAAATATAAACAAACCAATTTGCTCCAATCGTGAGTCCGCTTATCATAAGTAGCAAAATAAGTTTGGGAGATTTAAAGGTCTTGCGAACAGCCCCCCATTTCTTCTGCATTGTGATTATAAGCATAACAAAAAGAAGAGACCAGATAATACGATGACACAAAATCTGCAGGGGTGCCAAACCTTCCAACTGTTTCCAATAAATAGGGAGCAATCCCCAAGATACAAGGGCTGCAAGTGCAGCTAAAAATCCCCGTTCAAAATCTATACGTCCCATTCTATATTCACTCCCTGAACAGATATTATCTCTCATCACTTAGTTTTATCTGCTATACTCTCTTTGCAATGGAAGACTATAGCAGACTTTTACATAATCTTCACGACAAAACTATTTTAGGAATTAATCCTCCAGTATTCGACTTTGCTTATTTCGATTTTTGGGCAAAGCCGCTGGGGCTTTTGTATATTTTGGAAACCCTCCGCAGACAAGATAATTCAGTCTACCTCATTGACTGTATTTACGAAGGCCGTCAAACACCTAAAACATACGGCAGATACAAACCTCTGCGAAAACAGGTAAAGAAACCACTTCCTTATGCTCATATACCGAGAAAATACTACCATTTTGGCATGACAAAAGAAGCTTTTATTCAGAGATTATCTCAAATCCCCACCCCTGATTTTATCTTTCTCACATCAGGAATGACATATTGGTATCCAGGAATTCAATGGTGCTTGAAACACATAAAAGAGATATTTCCACATTCCCCTGTAATACTTGGAGGTATATACGCCCAGCTTTGTTCTGAACACGCGCACTCTCTTGGAGCAGATGGAGTTCAAACAAAACCACTCCATATTGAATGTTCTTATCCAGCCCTCGACCTATATGACAAGCCTGAATACGGAGTCCTTATGACATCGTGGGGCTGCCCATTACAGTGTAAATATTGCGCATCGAAAATACTCTGGCCCAAGTACTATCAACGACCGGCAGAAGAGATTATACAGGAGATTTCTTATCAGGAAAGAATTCCTTCTGTTCATGATATGGCTTTTTACGACGATGCTCTTCTCATTAACAAAGAAACTCATTTTTATCCGTTATGCAATGCCTTACGAGATCATTTTCCTAACCTCCGTTTTCACACACCCAATGGGCTACACGTAAGAGAAATTGACGAAAAATGCGCAAAAATATTATTTGATACGGGATTTAAAACTATACGCTTAAGTCTAGAAAGCACTGACCCTGTTATACAAAAAGCTAGTTCAGGGAAAGTTTCAGAGCATCAATACGTCAAAGCTGTAGAAAACCTACTCAGGGCAGGATATACTCATGAAGATATTGAAACATATATTCTCATAGGTTTACCTGGACAACATTTTGAAAGTGTTAAAAAAGCCATAGATTTTGTACATTCCTTTGGGGCTGTTGCTAAAACGGCGGAATTCTCTCCTATTCCTGGAACAGCAATGTTCGAGATCAGCGCCAAAGAGCATCCTGAATTACAAGACGAACCTCTTTATCAAAATAATACAGCCTACTGCGGATACATTTCTAAGGATATAACTCCAGAGGAGCTTCAAATATTAAAGGACATGGCCCATCGAACACCTCTAGAGAAAAAATAAGAAAGAAGGTGAAATTATGGGAAAAGTTATTGCAGAACTGGTAGTCGTTCCCTTGGGAACAGGAACCCCCAGCGTAAGTCATTATGTTGCTGATGTGGAAAAGGTTCTTGCTACATTTAACTTAAAACGCCTTTTGACGCCGATGGGAACTATTCTTGAAGGAGACCTTGATGAGGTACTCAAAGCCGTACGAGCTGTACATGAAATTCCTTTCAAAAATGGGGCATTACGAGTCTCTACATCATTAAAAATAGATGAACGTCGGGACAAAGAACTCACTATGGAAGGTAAAATACAATCAGTAGAAGAAAAGTTAAAATAATCTCCCAAAAGGCAGAGGGAACATGGCTATACCCCCTGCTTTTTGCAGAAAGAGAGGAGAACACATTGTTCAAATTCGTCAAGAAAAAAGAACCCTTGCAGCACATACGTTATGGCCCATACGTAGGAATGTGCATTTACTGCTTCCTGTTCATTGCTTTTGCTTTTATCACAACTTCCCCCAGCGACATATTCAAAGGCTTGCTTGCTATCATTCAAGATCCAGACTACCTCATAAGTGACTACATCGGTGTAGGGGGAATAGGCGCTGCCTTTTTTAACAGCGGTCTATTGACTTTATTCATGGTCGTTCTTCTTTTCTTGTCAGGCACCCAAATAACCGGAATTTCTATTGCTGCACTACTTACTGTATCAGGTTTTGCCCTATTCGGGAAAAACATACTGAATGTATGGCCAATATTGGCAGGGGTGTACCTTTTCTCAAAACATCAAAAGGAACCTTTCTCTAGATATATTTACATAGCGCTTTTTGGAACAGCCTTGGCTCCCCTCGTGAGCCTTCTCTTATTTGGAGACTTGTTCTCAGCATTACCTATTCGTCTTATTGCAAGTATCTTAATAGGACTCTCCATAGGCATTATTCTCCCTCCTCTTTCCACAGCCTTTCTACGTTTTCACCAGGGGTACAACCTCTATAACGTAGGTTTTGTGGCAGGTGCTCTCGGAACAGTATATGTTTCTATTTTGCGCTCATATGGTCTTTTAGTTGAATCCCGAATTATATGGACTACTGGCAACAATCTTCTTTTTGGCAGCTTTCTCATCATACTTTTTTCAACGCTTATTATCTTTTCTTTCTTCTTACCCCGATGGAACAGAATAAAGTGGATTATGGGGTATAGTGGAAGAGCAGTTTCAGATTTTGTAATCCTAGAAGGATGGGGCTCCGCTCTTTTTAATATGGGCCTTATGGGGATAATAACAACTTTCTACATTATTGCTATCAGGGGAAATCTTAACGGCCCCACTATTGGGGGGATTCTTACAGTTGTAGGTTTTAGCGCTTTTGGGAAACACCCACGAAATACAATTCCCGTGCTTGCCGGAATTATTTTGGGTGCAGCAACGAAACATTGGAGCCTTGCTGAACCAGCTATACAACTTGCAGCTCTCTTTGGCACTACTCTTGCACCTATAAGCGGTGAATTCGGATGGAAATACGGACTTCTTGCCGGTTTTGTTCATTCATCTGTCGTTTTAAATGTCGGTATACTCCATTCTGGATTTAACCTTTACAATAATGGCTTTTCAGGTGGACTAGTTGCCGCTGTGCTACTTCCATTAATCGAAACCTTTGCCGGAGGTGAAAATAAAAATGAAACATGAACGGATACGAGTGACGAAGATGGCAGGGGAACTGATTAACGATTTTCTTACCTTCCTAAAATGTGAAAAGATTCAACTGGATATTCAAGAAGATCCGGATGCTTTCAGAATTCACATTACAGGAACATATCGTTACCTGCCAGATGAACGACTTGAGCGAGTAAAAAACTTGCTTTGCCAACCTCGGAACTACGAACTTGAGGAAATGTACTGGAGTCTATCAGGAGAGAGCGATACAGATGCTGAACTTCATCTTGTAGGAATTATGACAGATGAGGTAACAATTGAAAGAGACGTAGAAAACAGGCTTTTATCAATAAACTTGGTAAGAAAGAAATAGAGCGGTAAAAACCGCTCTATTTCCATACTGTGAAGGTTGGTTTGGGCAAGAAATCATATGACTCTGATAGCTTATACCCAACCATTCCCATGGTTCTCACTATTTCTTCAAGCGGCGTAACGTGTTCAAACAAGTTTACAAAACCCAATTCTTTTGATGAAACATGATCAATAATAACAACCACTCCATATGGTGATATCTGGTAAGTCAAATCCATGATTTCCTCCTAAAACAGTTACCACATTACTCAACGCTCTCTTCCTTGCTTGCCTTTCTACAAAATTTAAATATTTTCTATTCGTATCAACTGCATACACTCTGCCATCTTCACCAACATTTGACTAGATTTGTATACTTGACTCTATTATCGATAATCTATAATATGATTAAATCAGAATATTTAAACAGGAGGTGTCTCTATGAGCAACGTATGGAATTCACAAGTAAGGTTTCGGCTAGTTCAATTCTATCTATTGGTATTGTTTGCTCTTCCTCTCTTATTCTGCAGTAAAACGGCTTATGCCACCTACCCAACGACAGAAAATCCAACACCTAATCTCAATCGAATAATAAAATCTGGCGTTCTTAAAGTAGGTACAATTCCAGACTACATCCCTTTTCAAATGGTACACAAAGATGGAGAGCTTTTTGGTTACAATATTGAACTCATGAAAAACATTGCTCAAGAACTAGGCGTAAAGTTAGAAATAAAGCAACCTGCATTCAACATGCTTATTCCCTCACTGCAAAATGGTGATATTGATATGCTTATTATGGGAATGGCGATTACCCCCAAAAGAGCCCTGGCCGTAGACTTTACTATTCCTTATTTCCATACCGGATACTGTTTATTGGCAAATATGAAACATAAAAACGAACTTCAATCTATAGCTGATTTCAATCAAAAGGACATCATTCTTGGCGCTATGATGGGAACTCCTACCGTCGAAAAAGCTCAGAAAGCGTGTCCCAACGCAATAGTAAAAGAGTTTAATCATCTAGGGACAGCTTTCATGGCTCTTTTAGCAGAGCAAATAGATGGCGTATTTGCCGACGAAGCCCTAGCAATGTATTTTTCTCTACTCCAGCCAGAAAAAACCTATCCCATCTACGAAAAACTTACAAATAACGGACATGGAATCGCCATTAAACAGGGACAACCAGACTTGCTTTTATGGCTGAACACATACTTACGTAATTATATGGATTCACCTGAATATAAAGAAAACTACGATAAATGGTTTACCAACCATTGGTGGTGGGAAGAATTATCCCCGTCCCTTAAAGGGCAATAATCGCAGGCCTCTTTCATGGTAAAACACTCTCTTTTAAGAGTAGAAAATATCTATAAATCCTTTGGGAAAGAAAGAGTTCTCAATGGAGTATCCTTCTCTCTTCAACAAGGAGAAATACTCTGCCTTGTCGGCCCCAGTGGCTGTGGAAAAAGCACTCTTCTGCGATGTATCAACGGCCTTGAAAAATGTGATACTGGGCAAATATATCTCTCTGGAGCTCCTCTCTGTGGAGTAAGCAGTGAAAAAACACGACATATTCGCGAAAAAATTGGCGTCGTGTTTCAGCATTTTAACCTCTTTTCCCATCTCAATATTATTGACAATATCGCTCTAGGACCTCTCAAGGTAAAGAAAGAATCGGAAAAAGAAGCATATACTCGTGCCAAAAAACTGCTTCAGTCTGTAGGGTTGGGTGAAAAGACAGAAGCGTATCCTTCAGAACTCTCTGGAGGGCAACAGCAACGTGTTGCTATAGCGAGAGCTCTTGCCATGGAGCCACAACTGCTTCTCTTCGATGAACCTACCTCAGCTCTTGATCCGGAAATGATCTGCGATGTGCTTGACGTTATCAAAAATATCGCAAAAAAGGGAGCAACGATGATCATTGTGACGCACGAAATGGCCTTTGCCAGACAAATCGCCCATCGAATGATCTTCCTCGAAAATGGAAAAATTTTAGCGGATTCCTCCCCTGCTCATTTCTTTGGAAATAACAGCCACACCAGAATCCAATGTTTTTTAAAAAGATTGCCAGACCATCACGATTTTTTTATTAATCATTATGAAAAAAAAGAAGGGAGTGAGAAGGATGACATTTAATTTCACCGCCGTGCTGGCATATAGAGAACTCTTTTTTCTTGGATTGAAAAATACAATCCTTATTTCTTTAACGGCAATGATTTTCGCTCTTATTATAGGAACAATAGCTGCATTTTGCAGAATAAGCCATCTTCGTATTCCTCGATATCTGGCTATCTTCTATATCGAAATCATAAGGAATACACCAATCCTTATTCAAGTTTATTTTATGTACTTCGGAATAGGACAGCTTATTCGATATAAAACCATATTTTGGCCATCTGTAGCTATTCTTGCTTTTTTTTCAGGTTCATTTGTCGCCGAAATAATACGATCTGGAATTAATGCAATTCCAAACGGACAAAAAGACGCGGCATTCTCCATTGGCATGAGTTCTATACAGGTAGCAAGATATGTAGTTTTTCCCCAGGCCTTAAGACGTGTTTTACCTGCCTTGGCTGGGCAATTGATCACCTTAATCAAAACATCATCTCTCGTATCTCTTCTTGCTTTGGAAGATCTCACATACGTTGCTCAACGGGTAAGTATGATGACATTTAGGGTATTGGAATCGTACATCATTGTAGCGGTGTTTTATTTCATCATAACTTCCACCCTTTCTCAGGGAATAGGCTTGCTTGAAAGGAAACTAGCGAGAAGTTCTAAATTGTGAGCATTTTCAAAAAGTATGAGCAAGGAGGAAACTACGATGCCAGCAAAGCCTGTTACGTATAAAGATTACGTAAAAGAGTTTCTAATGGGGAAAATATATGAAGGCAAATATAAACCTGGAGAGAAGATTACTGTCGTAGGGATTGCACAAGAACTTGACGTCAGCCAATCTGTTGTACGCGAAGCTTTGGCCGAATTAAAAGTGAAAAAAGTAATCGAATCCATACCATATAAAGAAACATATATTCGCAACCTATCTAAAGAGGAAGTACGAGACGCTATTCAAGTTCGCACAGAAATGGAAGAACTCGCTTTCAAATGGATTTTAGAGAACCAAACAAATCTCTCTCTACTTGTTAAAGATCTAGAAGAAATTTTAAAAGAAATGAGGAAATCATCATCAGATACAAATAGCAATACATACCGTGAAAACGACATCTCCTTTCATAGAAGAATATTTATAGAAGCACAAAGCCCAACAATGCTCTTCATATGGGATTTACTAGGTGACATTGGGTGGATATATTTGGGCCTTTATACATCTCAGACATTTCGACAAAAAATGGGGGAAAAGGAATTTAGCGTGATATGTGATATATACCACGATATTATCGAATCTATCGAGAAGAGAGATCTTCCTAGATTCTCTTCTCTGCTAAGAAACACAAAACTGCGCGTTTAAAAGGAGAAAGCAAATGACAAAGTCTCAAGCCAAGTCACGAGAATATATTGACTGCCACATGCATCTATGGAGTCCATATCTTGAGTCGTGTTATCCCCAAAATGTCAAAAGCGCATTAGAGAAACTTATGAGGGAAAAGATAACACCACAAATAGAACTAGTTCCAGACAACAAACAAGAGAAGCAAGAATATGAGAAGCCAAAAGATGGAAACGCCAAAACACTTGTACACGCTCTGGATCAGGCAAAATTTGCCAAAGGGGTTGCATTCTCAGGAGCATATTTTTGGGGTAGTCCGCTGCTTCCGCGAACAAACTTAGTGCATCGCGTGCAAGAAGAAAACAACTATGCTGCTTCTCAAGGAATCTTAGCCAAAGGCAGACTAATAGTTGTAGCGAGTATAAACCCTCTACTTGACTTTGCTCTTCAAGAGGTGGATCGATGCGCCTTAGAGCTACATATGAAAGGCTTAAAAGTACACTTCAATGTGGCACAAATCGAGGTAAAAAACGCAAAACATCGCCAAAGGCTAAAAGACCTCTTTCAAAAAGCTGCCACGCATAATATGCCTGTCGCTATTCACTACCATGCTTTAAACAAATCATACGACATAGAGAGCTTTTCCCTCTTTATGGACGATGTTATACTCCCCATCAGCAATCTGAAAGTCCAATTTGCTCACGTTCTTGGAACAGGCGGTTTCCCAAAAATGACACAGCGTATTATGCAAAAGCTTAAAGAGTACTGTGATCGAAATGCTGAACTTAAGCACAGAATATGGGTTGATATTTCAGGATCCATTATCGATGAGCCGACAGCTAAAGAATATGAAGGTTTTTTTACACGATCCACAAAGGAAGAGATACAAAACTTAGCCAAAACTCTTCGGGCTTTCGGCCTAAAAAACGTCTTGTTTGGAAGTGATTATGGCGGATCTGCCACTCTTCAACCTAAACCACACAGTGAACTTATGTGTAAAGAACTCGGTTTCAACAATGAAGAACTAGAAGAAATATTTTCTAATGAGGGACCTTGGTAAAACCTGTTGACTCCTTGCTTAAAACACCTATACTGGCGGAATGTTTTGCTTTAACATAAGCAAAATCGCAGGAGGAAAAACGTACATGAATCGTCTTATAAAAGACTACGGAGCATATCTACCCATGTTAAGTGCTACATTGCTATGGGCTGGAGCATATATCTGCGGTAAATTAGGTGTTGATGAATTCATACCTTTACATCTGCTTTTTTTCCGCTTTCTTATAGCTTCTATTTTTATTTTTATCGTCATTGCTTTGCGAAAAAAACAAGAATGGAAAATATCAGTACACGACATCCCCGTATTATTTATACTTGGTTTTACAGGCGTTTTTGCAAATAACCTTTTCTTTTTTCTTGCGTTACTCTACACATCAGTAACAAATGCTGCGATTATTTTTGCCACAACGCCGTTCATGACAGCTATTCTGGCTTTTATCTTTCTTAAAGAACCTTTAGGACTTAAAAATATATGTGCTCTGATAATAGCTCTTTCGGGGGTCATCTTTCTTATTACAAACGGAGACATACACGCTCTGCTTCATATGAACTTCAACATTGGAGATCTTTATGAGGTTGGAGCTTCTTTTGCCCTGGCCGTTTTTACAATCATAAGTAGGAAGGTCGCCAATAATTATGCTCCAATAACTATGGTGGGCTACGAAAATCTCTTTTCTCTCATTATCACCATTCCGCTTTTGTTAATAACTGGTGCTCTTGACCTTCAAGTTACCCCCACATATAAGGGATGGCTCTCCATTCTGTATCTTGGAGTATTCGCATCTGCTCTAGGTTATATTTTCCAGCAAATCTCCATAAAAAGCATAGGGGCAAGTAAATCTGCTGCTTTCTTAAATCTAACTCCTTTTCTGTCTGTTCTACTTGGAATGATCTTCTTGGGAGAAAGTCTCTCCACTGTGAAAATTATCAGCGGGATGTTGATTTTAGCTGGAATATATCTCAACTCTTATTCAAATCGTCAGGCTGTTCCTTGCGTCGAAAAGTGTCATAATAACTAGATGCATAGAGAAATAAGCAACAGGAGGAATTTTAAATGTCAGGAAATATACGAAAAAATATAACTCCAGGTCTTCGAGTTAAAATCGTTCAAAAACCACATCAAAGAACGGGGCAGTTAACTGAAGGTATTGTTAAAGATATACTTACAAAAAGCCCGACGCATCCCCACGGGATAAAGGTTCGCCTAGAAAGTGGCATTGTAGGAAGAGTTCAAGAGATATTGGGATAGCTATCCTCATATTTTAAGCATTTCTTAAGTTCTACTCGCTATTCTACTTTTACGAACAAAAACGTAAAAGTAATGGAGAGATTTTCATTATGATAAAAGAAGAAATGCCTAATGCTCGCTTCGAAAAAATATTGTTACTTCTTATTTTACTCACCGCTCTTGTTTATTTATTTACTCTCGGAGGCTACAGTCTCATCGATCCAGACGAAGGAAGATACGCAGAAGTAGCGAGAGAAATGGTAGAAACAGGGGACTATATAACTCCACATTTAAATTATGTGAAGTTTTTTGATAAGCCAGCTTTATCATATTGGCTTACATCTATTTCGTTTCATCTCTTTGGAATAAACGAATTTGCCACTCGTTTAAGCCCTGCGCTTCTAGCCTTATTAGGCATGTTTTACCTCTATAAGCTTGCTTCAATCATTTATAACAAACGTGCAGGACTAATAACATCTTTAATTATAGGAACTTCTTTATTGTATTTCCTTATCTCTCATATAACCATCACAGATATGCCCCTTGCTTTTTTTATCACTCTTTCTCTTTCAGGGTTTTATATTGGATATATTGAAAGAAGCAGAGACTATTTACTGTTTTATTGTGGAATGGCACTTGCTCTACTCTCAAAAGGTCTTATAGGAATAATTTTCCCCTGCGGAATTATTTTTTGGTGGAGTATTTTTACAAAAAAATGGGAAATATATAAAGAAGTAATTACATTAAAAGGTATCATGCTATTTTTTGCCATCGCTTTGCCATGGTTTATCATAGTATGCTACAAAAATCCTGATTTTTTTCACTACTTTTTTGTTCGTCAGCATTTTATTCGTTATCTTACAACTGCTGATAACCGATATGAGCCATTTTGGTTCTTTATTCCTATTATCATTTTGGGGTTTCTTCCATGGGCAGGTTTTATTTGGACCTCATTCAAAGAAAGTTTCCTTTTGTTATGGACACCACCTTCTAA
>Ga0172378_10000330_pt1 | contig 40990 bp, 34 predicted proteins | sample GrowelOW332metaG_FD_119755 | JGI IMG/M metagenome (GOLD analysis project Ga0172378, IMG submission 119755) | Groundwater microbial communities from an aquifer near a municipal landfill in Southern Ontario, Canada - Pumphouse #3_1 metaG | ecosystem: Environmental > Aquatic > Deep subsurface >...
CTGCAATGACCCTGCAATGACCCTGCAATGACCCTGCAATGACCCTGCAATGACCCTGCAATGACCCTGCAATGACCCTTAAAGGGGCTGTCGTCGGGATGGAGAACCGGGCTCTATCAGAACTCATCCCGAAACGACAACCCCAGGGCTTTCAGCGAGACAGGAAGCAGCCTCGCTTATCTACGTTTTTTCAGCTTGCTGCTGGCAAGCAGACTCTGGAGGATGATGAAGAAGGCAAGGAGCGCGGCGATCGTGATCCTCGTCCACCACGATGACAACGTACCCTGGAAAGTGATGAACGTCTCGATCGTACCTTTGATCAGGACACCGAAAAGAGAACCGAATACGTTCCCCACGCCACCAGTAAGCAATGTCCCGCCGATGACCGCGCCGGCTATCGCCTCCATCTCAAGCCCTTTCGCCTGTTCAACGAACCCCGAACACGTATTCAGACAGAACAGGATTCCACCGATCGCGCACAGGAAACCATCGAGAATATATGCGAAAAGCCGCGTCCTGCGGACATTCAGTCCCATCAGCAACGCGCTGGTCTCGCTTCCGCCGATCGCATAGATACGCCTGCCGAATTTCGTGTAGCGAAGCAGCGCCCAGATGACCACCAATGCAATCAGCGCGATAATGACAGTAGGGTAGATATACGGGATGACGAGCACCCCTTTGCGGTTCGTGTATCCGCCGAACGGCAGGTATATCTTGTGTGTCGCCCATGAGAGGAACATCGGATTCTTGATGCTGATCATATCCTGGCTGATGATCGCCGTCATTCCTCGTGCGAAAAACATCCCAGCCAGCGTGACGATGAACGGCTGAATCTTCAGATAGGAGACCAGATATCCTTGTACGAACCCGAAAACGATGCCCGTCAGCAGCACAATCAGCACGGAATGGATCGCTCCATATCCGCTGCGCTCCATCATATGGGCGAGCATCATGCAACTCATCGCCACGAACGAACCGACTGAAATATCGATACCGCCGGTAATCATCACCACCGTCATTCCCGCGGCTATGACGATCAGCGAAGCGTTGGAGATGAACAGGTTGAGGAACACCTGGAGCCGTGCGAAGCCATTGTTCTTGAACACGATCATCCCGGCGATATACATCGCGAAGAACAGCGTGATGGTGATCGTCAACAGGAAGGTCGTCTCGTTGAATGCCTTTTCCCTACGCAGCTTCATTTCGCCACCTCCGCCTTCCGCGCCGCGAACCTCGCCGAGAACTTGCGCATGTACCGGTTGAATTCCTCGGACTGCAGCGTGACGATGATGACGACCACGATCGCCTTGTACACCGGAATCTGGTCGGCGCTGACACCCATTGCGTACAGCGTGGTCGTGAGCGCCTGGATCGTATACGCTCCGATCACCGAGCCGGAGATGCTGAACTTGCCGCCTCCGAGACTATTGCCCCCGAGCGCGACGGCGAGGATCGCATCCAGCTCCATGTTCAGTCCGATGTTGTTCGCATCGGCCGAATAGATGCGACTGGTGGCGATCATGCCGGCTATGCCCGCCAGCAACCCGCAGAACGTGTAGGTAAAGAAAATGATCTGCTTCGACTTGATTCCGACATTCCTGGAAGCCGTCGGGTTGATGCCCACCGCCTCGATGTACAGTCCAAGCGCCGTCTTCTTCAGCACGATCGACGTGATCAGAACAACGATGATCGCGATGAAGATCGGAGTGGGGAGGGGGATACCCGGGATATTTGCCCCGAGCAGCTTGAACGATTCCACCCGGATGTAGGTGATCTGTCCCTTCGTGATCAGTTGCGCGATGCCCCGACCGGCAGTAAAGAGGATCAACGTGGCGACCATCGGCTGTATCTTCATCCTTGAGACGAGAAACCCGTTCCATGCCCCGCATACGGTCCCTGCGACAAGCGCCGCCAGCAGTCCGAGTATCCATGGCGCATGGTATTCATTGACCGAGACTGCGCCGCCGGACAGAATGTAGCAGCACACCGCCCCGGCCACGGCCATCACGGCTCCGACGGAGATGTCGGTGCCGGCCGAAGAAGCGACAACGAGCGTCATCCCTACAGCGAGGATCACCAGCTCGCTGGCGCGGTTGACTACGTCGACCGTATATCCGTACAGCACTCCGTTCTTGATCGAAAGATGGAAGAACGTCGGCGTCTTGATCATGTTGACCAACAGGACGAGCGCCAGGCAGATCAGCGGAAGGAACAGTCGATAGTGAGTGATTCTCTTCAGTTTTTCGTTCATCGTTCACCTCCGGCTATGGAAGCCATGATGCTTTCCTGGGACATCCTGTCCCCGTCCAGCTCGGCTACCTTCGCTCCGTCGCGCAACACTTCCATCTTGTCGCAGGTCCTGAGCATCTCATCGATTTCTGAGGATATGAACATTACTGACGTCCCTTGATCCGCAAGTTGAAGGACAAGCTTCTGGATTTCCGTCTTCGTGCCGACATCGATGCCACGAGTCGGCTCGTCGAGGATGAAGAAATCCGGCTCGGTGAGAAGCCACCGGCCAAGAATCACTTTCTGCTGATTGCCGCCGGAAAGCGACTTGACCGGGGCGTCCCGGTCGCTGGTCTTGATCTGCAGCAGATCGATATATTTGTCGGTGAACTCTTCCTGTTCCTTCCGCGACAGCAACTTGAATACGCCTCGCTTGGCCTGTAGCGCGATCATGATGTTCTCCCTCACCGAAAGGTCCGCGATGATTCCTTCGTTCTTCCTGTCTTCCGGCAGGTACGCCATGCCGGCGTGCATCGAGTCTATCGGATGCGAGGCGGCGAACTCGCGCCCGTCCACATGCAGCTTGCCGCTGTCCGGACGGTCCGTCCCATAAATGCAGCGGGCGAGCTCAGACCGTCCGGAACCGAGCAGTCCGGCCAGCCCGACGACCTGTCCTTTCTGTATCTGCAGATCGAACGGCTTGATCGTCCCCGAATGGCCGAGCCGCTCCGTCGAAATGACCACGTCTTCGGCGGGAGTGTGCTTGCGCAACGACTTGATCGAAGCCAGGTCATCGAAATCCTTGCCCATCATCTTCGCCACAAGCTGGAGCCTGGGAAGCTGTGCGACCGGGTATTCTCCGACGAGCTGGCCGTTGCGAAGGACGGTGATCCTGTCGCAGACTTCGTATACCTGCTCCAGGAAGTGTGTGACGAAAATGATGCCGACGCCCTGTCCTTTCAGCTTGCGCATCACCGTAAACAGCTTCTCGACTTCCAGTTCGTCGAGGGACGATGTCGGTTCATCGAGAATCAGCACTTTCGCCGACATGTCCACCGCCCGGGCGATGGCTACCATCTGCTGCAAGGCGATGGAATAATGGCCTAGCGGAACCGTGACGTCGACATCGATATCGAGGCTTTTGAGCAGCTCGGCGCCCAATCTGTTCATGGTCTTCCAGTCGATTCTCCCGAATTTCTTCGGTTCACGGCCGATATAGATGTTCTCTGCGACCGAAAGGTTCGGGCAGAGGTTGACTTCCTGATAGACGGTGCTGATTCCTTTGCTCTGAGCCTCTTCCGGGGAACGATTGACGATCGGATGATCGATGCCTTCCAGCCGGATTTCACCCTTGTCAAGCTCGTATACGCCCGTCAACACCTTGATCAATGTCGATTTTCCGGCGCCGTTTTCTCCCATCAGCGCATGGATTTCACCGGTTCTCAGTGTGAAGTCCACATCCTGAAGGGCCTTGACGCCCGGAAATGACTTGCAGATACCTCGCATGGTGAGGACGACGTGCTGATGCTCCTCCATGTGCTTCCTCCTTGTCGATGATGAGGAAACGGTGGAGATCAGCCCCCGCTTCTCCACCGTTTCCAAGGAATGGAACGCTTAGTACAATCTGGTAGCCTTGACCGCAGGCAGATCCATGCTGGTGTCGAATACCTCTTCCACAACGTACTGGATCTTGTCGACTGTTTCACCCTTCTCAAGTTTCTGGATGATTTCAGCTACGCGAGGCCCATGCAGCGGATTGCATTCGACCGATACGTTCATGTCACCGGCGATCATGGAATCGAATGCCGCTGCGACTGCATCGAAGGAAATGATGATGATGTCGCCGTTCGGTCCGCAGGTCTTGCCGGCGGCCTTGATCGCATCGATGGCGCCGAACGCCATGTTGTCGTTCTCCGCGACCACGACGTCGATATCGGGATAGCTCTTGAGGAAGGATTCCATGACTTCCTGTCCTTTTGCCTGGGTGAATTCACCGGTCTGCATGGCGAGCATGTTCCAGTTCGGCTGTGTCTTGACGATGTTTCCGAATCCTTCGGTGCGTCCGATCTGTGCGGAAGCTCCGATCGTGCCCTGCAGCGTGACGATGTTGATCTTCTCGTTGCTGCGACCCTGCTTCTTCAGGTAGTCGATCAGCCACTTGCCTGCGTCCTCGCCTTCCTTGATGAAGTTGCCGCCGACCCAGCAGGTATAGAGGGAAGGATCGGACACATCCATCATGCGGTCGGAAAGAATCACCGGAATTCCGGCGTCCTTGGCTTCTTTGAGAACAGTTTCCCAACCGGTCTCGACAACGGGAGCGACGACGATGTAGTCGACGTCCTGCTGGATGAAGCTTCTGATGGCCTTGATCTGGTTCTCCTGCTTCTGCTGGGCGTCGTCGAAGATCAGCCGATAGCCGTTGGCTTCGGTGAACGTCGATTTGAACGACTGGGTGTTGGCGGTGCGCCAATCAGATTCCGCGCCGACTTGCGCATATCCGACTACGATCAGGTTGTCGGATGCCGCGGGGGCCGCGCTTTCCTGAGCTCCCCCTGCGAAGACGCCGGAAAGGGCGACGAGGGCGACCAATGCGATTGCCAATGCTTTTTTCATATCGATTCTCCTTTTTTCCCACGGACGTGGGAGCGCAACATGGATATAGTCTACGGGCCGGTTTTCGGAAAAAGATACGGGAGAATTTACGGAGTTGCGGGAAAATCTTACGAAAAGCCCGGAACACGGATATTGTCAAGGAGGAAAATTTTCCGATTATGGTGAGTATTTTACGAGCGTGTTCGTTAACGCAGGGATGACGACGGAAACCGCGGTTCCTTTTTCCCATTGGCTTTCTACGGAAATACCGTATTCGGGACCGTAGTGGAGCATGATCCGCTGCTGTACGTTGAACAGCCCGAAACCGCTGTCGCAACCGGATGTCTTGCCGTGGATGCAGCGCCGCAGCTCCTCGACTTCGTCCGGACGCATCCCGATCCCGTCGTCGGCGACGCTGAACACGACGGAGCCGCCGACGAGTCGGCCGGTGACAGTGATGCTGCCTTTCCCCCGCTTCTGCTTGATTCCATGATACAGAGCGTTCTCGACGATCGGCTGGAGCGTCAGCTTGAGGATCGTGCAATGTTTGATCCTGTCCTCGAAGTCGATGCGATAGGAAAGTATGTCCTGATAGCGGACATGCTGGATCTCCAGATAACTTCGGATATGCTGCTCCTCTTCTTCGACCGTGATCTGGTCTCTTCCGGAGGAGAGCGTCGTGCGGAAGAAATCGGAGAGATACGAGATCATCTTCAGCGCGTCCCTAGGCATGTTGCTCTCGACAAGAGCCATGATCGTATCGAGCGTATTGTAGAGGAAATGCGGATTGATCTGCGCCTGGTACAGCTTCAGCTCGTACGATCTCAGATCCTGCTGCTCCTGCGTGATCATCCTGATCAGTTCCTGTATCTCCTTCGTCATATGATTGAAGCTCGAAGCGAGCACATGCAGCTCCTCGTCGTAGGAATCCTCGTCGAGTCGCGGAGAGAAGTCTCCCGTGGCGATCGTCTCCGCCGCCTTGCGCAGCTGTGCGATCGGATCGCGGATGCTGTTGAGCACTTTCCTGCTATACGATGCGCTGAAGATCATGTAGAAGACGAACACGACGAAGAATCCGATCATGGAATTGGTAGCGTTCATATAGAGCTGTTGCCGCAGTGCGGCCATGCTGCGGGCCTCGAGGTGGATGTACTCCTGAATCTGCTCCTGGATCAGCTCCGACAGGATATACACGTTCAGATCCAGCAGCCGCATGTTTTCGTCGTAGTTGCCGTACTCCTGGGCACTCTGCTCGACTTTCCTGCAGACGGCTTCCAGATTGTCCAGATATCGGAGTATGATGGCGATCTGCGTCGCATTCTCCTTGTTCGACAGATCCTTGAGACCGTAAAAAGCGTTCCTTGCTTCATCGATCAACAGGTACGGATCGTATATCTGGTCGTTCGGATATTTTTCCATCAGGTTCTTTACGCTGCTGGCGTTGGCGACGGACCGGTACATGGCGTAGTCGATCTTTTCCTTGAATCCGACGGAGTACTTGTTCGCTTCGGTGATGTTCCTGACGATCTTGTCGTAGGAGAGCGTCGTGGTCAGGAGCATCACGAGCATCAGGATGAAGAACACTGCGACCGGTATGAGGCTCAGATAGGCGCTGAGTCTCAGCCGCTTGATCAATGATTTACGGCCGGACATCCCAGGCGCCCCTCTGCCGATACTCCTTGGGGGAGCACCCGACGATCTTCTTGAACAGGAAGCCGAAGTAGTGCGGATCCTGGTATCCGATTTCCGGCGCGATCTCGGAGGAGCGCATCGTTGTCGTCCGTAGCAGCTCTTTCGCGATATCCATCCGCGTTTCGGTCAGGAACTCAATGAATGTCTTGCCGACTTCCTGGCTGAATACCGTGGAAAAATAGTTCGGACTCATGTTCACTTGCTGCGCCACCGTGTTCAGCGATAGCCCGTATTCCTTCGCATGGGCGAGAATATATTCCCTCGCTTTTGCGATCTGGAGCGAATAGCGTCTGCTTTGCTGCTTCTCGCGTTCTGAAAGCACCGTATGGAGCAGATGTTCGAGATATCGGCCCAAACCGGTTTTGTCAGGGATCGAAGCGGGGACGGTCCCCAGCGCATCGGCAGGCTTTTTTTGCTGGATCGCTATTTTTTCGGCATAGGCCAGCGCGCAGAAGTATGCGTTCATCGCCACATGGAGCCTGAACGAATCCACATCGCAGTTCTCCGGTCCCAGACTTTCCAGATACTCTTCCACGAAGCCCGGGATTTCCTCCCGCATGCCCGTCATGAGGAAATCTTCGATCGTTCCCCAGCTGAGGGTCTTCGGATCATCGATCTTGATCTCCTGCGTCTGCTCTCCCGCCAGTTTCATAGTCTTGACATCATCATGGAAGATGATCTGGTTCTTTGTCGTAAAGAAACGGGTGGCGAACGCCTTGTTCGCACTTTGATACGAGTTATGAAGCTCGCTGAGACGGTTCACGGAATGTCCTACGCCTCCGAAATATTCCACCTGCGGGTAGTTTCGGCAAATGGCCCTGATCGCAGCGGCTGTGTCGTCGGCGATGGTGTCCAGCTCTGTTTCCGAAGAACCTTTCAGCACCAGCGCGATTCCTTCGAATCCCCGCTCGAATAGAATAACGCGATGGTCTCCGCTGAACAGGAAGACCGCCCTATCCGTGGCTTGCTGGGTTTTCTCCCAGTTCTCCGGAGTATCTTCGGCCGGCCGGAACCGGCACAGCATGACGTTGTACATCTGCGCGATCATGTCGAGACCGAGCTTTTCCGCTTCCTTGATCAGCTCGGGCAGATTCGTGCGGCGCTCCAGCACCTTGGTGAGGAACAGGTTTCTTTCCAAGGCGAACTTGCTTTTCATTTCCTCAAGATACATCTTCCTGAGGGTTTCCTCCTCCTGTTCTTCCTCTATCTGGAGCTTGATTTTCTTGATCACCTGCAGCAGCTGCTGCGACGAAATGGGTTTCGAAAGAAATTCGGTGACGCCGATGCTGATCGCTTTCTTCGCATATTCGAATTCCCTGAAACCGGAGAGTATGACGATCCTCGTCTGGGGAAAGTCGCGCTTGACGAGGGTGGCGAGCTCCAGCCCGTCCATGAACGGCATCTTGACGTCGGTGATCAGGATGTTCGGTTTCTTTTCCTTGATCAGCGGCAGGGCGAGCTCTCCGTCTCCGGCTTCTCCGACGAAGCTGAAACCTTCCTGCTTCCAATCGATATTTTCCTTGATGCTTTTGCGTATGAGAAACTCATCTTCAACCAGAAATACGCTGATCATCGTCCACCACCTGCAAGGATTCTATCACGATATGTCGTCTCCGGGTGGAAAAAACGCACGGAAGGATGTATGTTGCGGCGCTTGCGCTTCGTAGGCGGGCATGATTCCTGTTGCACAGGCGGCGTCGTTGCAAGTATAGTTTCACTCGTATGCCGGAAGGTCCCTGCATGTCGGTGCGCTCCGTCCGGCCGTTTCATCGCACTATACAGAGGAGTACCGATCTTGAAGAAAATCGTCCTGGCTGAAAAGCCGAGCGTCGGGCGGGAACTGGCCCGGGTCCTTGGCTGCAAGATACGTGAGAAAGGATATATCGAAGGCGACGGATATGTCGTGACATGGGCGCTGGGCCATCTCGTGGAGCTCGCCCAGCCCGCGGCGTATAGCGAACGCTACAAGCGTTGGTCGCTGCGGGACCTGCCCATGCTTCCTGAAGAACTGAAGCAGGAGGTGATCGACCAGAGCAAGGAGCAATACGAAATAGTCTCGTCGCTTCTGAACAGGTCCGACGCCGGAGAGATGGTGATCGCCACCGACGCCGGCCGTGAAGGGGAGCTGGTGGCACGTTGGATCATGAAGCTCGCGGGCTGGAAAGGTCCGGTGAAGCGGCTGTGGATCAGTAGCCAGACTGATGCCGCTATCAAGGAGGGGTTCGCGAATCTGAAAGACGGGGATCTGTATCTGAATCTGTATGCGGCGGCCGAAAGCCGCGCCGCGGCCGACTGGTACGTCGGGATGAACGTGACCCGCGCGCTGACCTGCCACTACGACGCGAAGCTCTCCGCCGGTCGTGTCCAGACTCCGACTCTGGCGCTGATGACCCGTCGGGAAGACGAGATCGAACAGTTCGCAGGCAAGTTCTACTGGACGCTCAAGGCGGATTTCGGTCTGTTCTCCGCTTCGTGGTACGGGCAGGACGATTCGATCCGGATTCCCTCCGAGGAACAGGCGAACGCCCTTGTCGCGAAGATCTCCGATGCCGATGGGACGGTTTCAAGCCTCAAGACGGTGGATCGGACCGAACAGCCTCCGCTTGCCTACGACCTGACCGCCCTCCAGCAGGATGCCAACGTCTATCTTTCGTTTTCCGCGAAGGAGACGCTCGACACGCTGCAAAAACTGTACGAAGTCCACAAGATCGTCACGTATCCCAGGACCGACAGTCGGTACATCACACACGACATAGTGGCCACGATCCCCGATCGGCTGCGCGCCCTGGCTTCGACTCCGTTCGGTCCCATGGCTACGGGATTCGCCGTGAAAGGCTGTAGGATTGACGAACAGCGGTTCGTGCAGGACATGCAGGTCACCGACCATCATGCGATCATCCCCACTGAGCAACGTGTCGATCTCGGGCGTCTTTCGAACGACGAACGGGCGCTGTGGGAGCTGATCGTCATCAGGTTCCTGGAGGTTCTGTCCCCCGACTATGCATACAGGACCACGACGCTCGAAGCTGCCGTGGAAGGTGAGCGGTTCGTCACCCGGCTGACCATCCCGGTCGAACAGGGGTGGAGGGATGTCGCGCGGGTGATCGGCCGGCGTTCCGCCGCTCCGCTCGCTGGCGACGACGATGATCCCGATACCGGCGGCAGTCTGGCAAGGTTGCAGGAAGGGGATTCCCTCCATGTCGTCGGAACGAAGTTGCGCAAACAGACGACGGCCGCTCCGGAACGGTATACCGAAGCGACGCTCCTATCAGCAATGGAGCATGCAGGACGTTTCGTCGACGACGCGAAGCTCAAGAAGCGTCTCGGCAATGGCTTGGGGACACCCGCTACCAGAGCCGACATCATAGAGAAGCTGATACAGAACCACTATGTGGAGCGTGTTGGCAAGGAACTGGTTCCTACCCCAAAAGGACGGGAAGTGGTCCGTCTCGCCCCTGAACAGCTGCGATCTCCTGAACTTACCGGCCAGTGGGAGGAGCGACTTGCGAACATCGCCGAGGGAAAGGAGTCGAGCGAACCGTTCATCCGCGACATCAAGCGAAATGCGTCTGATCTGGTGAAGCAGGTCGTGGACAGCGGCCTGGTGTTCGAGCCGAAGTTCTCCGAGAGCAAGTCCTGCCCTTGGTGCAAGGGCCCCATGATGAAAGTGCTAGACGAATTCGAGCAGGTTCACTACGTCTGTCAACGCCTTTCCTGTTCGTATGAAGAAATGGAAGTGAAGAAACGGGTTCCCGTTCCGGCTTCCGATCGGAAGCGGCCGGTTCCGGTTTCTGTTTCGCCCGATGCCGGAACTGTGGCGAAGTCCCGCTCTGTCAGGGGAACGTCTGTGGAGGACAAGGCTGTGAGCGCGAAGGTTGCAGTCTCCGTGAAGCCTGTCGCCGCAGCCGTAGCGCCGGCTCCGACGAAAGCCGCGGTCGCGGTTCCCGATTCGGTCGGCTCCGTCGTCACGCCAAGCGGCGGCGCGGTGAAGAAGAAAGTCGTCCTGGTGAAGAAATCGGCCGTAGCGATTCCTAGTGCGCCTGCCGCCGCCGTTCTTCGAACGACCGGTGCCGCGGCCTTTGCGAAGCCGCAAGTGACGCGCCCGTCCTCGTTCAGTCTCCCCGACGATCCCGACGAAGATGATCTGCAATACACGTGGGAGACGGTTGTGGAGGTGGTTCGTCCCAGCAAGCTGGAACGGAGAGCTGTCCGCGACGACGGGTACCGCGACCGTCCTCGCACTCAGGACCGCCGCGACGCCCGTCCCGCACGGGAGGACCGTCCTTGGGGACATTCCGGACAGAGCCGGTACGATGTCGATTCCTCTTCCGAAACCGGGGGGACGTTCGCCGATTTCCTCGCCGCAAGCCGAACGCGCAAGGAACGTGACGAGCGAAAGAAGCGGCGATAGGAATGTTTCACTTCCGATACACGGGGCGACGGCTTGCGTCGTCCCTTTCGGATGTTCTATGCTGGAAGGAGAAGCCTTAGCGCGGATCACGGTCCGCGGCGAGGCACGGAGGTGGAGCGTGAATAGAATCATTACGATCGGCAGGGAATTCGGAAGTGGAGGCCGGGAACTCGGCAAACGACTGGCCGAAAAACTCGGAATAGCATACTACGACAAGGAGATCCTTGTCGCGATCGCAAAGAAGACCGATTTCGCCGTGGACTATGTGCAGCAGATACTGAGTCGCCGTCCCGAACTCTATTTCCCGATTACAGTCGGACAATCGTTCTATCCGATCGTCGATCCGATTCTGGAGCAGAACAATACGATCTATTCCGAACAGAGCAGGATAATCACCGATATGGCGAAGAAATCGGATTGCATCATCGTCGGCCGCTGCGCCGACTATATTCTGAAGGATATGCATCCCTTGCGTCTGTTCGTCTATGCGGAGATGGACTTCAAGATGGATCGGTGCAGACTCCGTGCGAAGGAGCATGAGGATCTGACCGACAGGAAGCTGACCCAGCAGATCAAACGGATCGACAAGAACCGGGCGAGCTACTATCAGTTCTATACCGGCCGCAAATGGGGGGACAAGCTGAACTACGATCTGTGCATCAACACGTCGTACATTCCCATCAAGGAAGCCGTTGACGGAATCGCGAAGATTTTCTCCTGAACCAAGCCGTCTCTTCCAGCTTTCCCCTCTGTCCGGACGCAGCGACGGGCCGTTCGGCGTCTCTGGCGAGAATCTAGTTTGCAGGAATGATGCTTCCTGCTATACTGACGGCGGCATGTGAAGCGAAAGCTATCGTGATCGCCAGACAGGAGTCCGTATGTTCACAGTCGACAAGCTCATCATCTATTTTTTCATCTACTGCGTTTGCGGATACATCTGCGAAGTAGTGTACTGCTCAGTTCCCGCCAACCGGTTCGTCAACCGAGGTTTCCTCTACGGGCCGTATCTGCCTATCTATGGCTTCGGCGCCATCGCCGTGATCCTGTCCTTGGAGCCTTTCTTCGACAAGCCGTACCTGGTATTCATCTTCGGCATGATCGTCACTTCCGTTCTCGAATATTTTACCAGCTGGCTTCTTGAGAAGTTCTTCAACACGAAGCTATGGGACTACTCCCGGTACAAGTTCAATATCAACGGACGTGTCTGCCTGCTGAACTCGACACTGTTCGCACTGCTCTGCCTGATCGTCGTCTATGTCGTCCATCCGGCGGTCGCCGCCTTTGTCGGCAAGTTCCCGCAGAACCTGTACCATCCGATGGCGATGGTGATAGCCATCGTCATGTCCGTCGATGCGACGGCGAGCATCTACCACATGGCGGCGTTCCAGGCGAAGGTCAGGGAGGTCAAGGAGAAGAGCAAGGAATTCGCAGAACGTCTGGCGTTTCTGCAGAAGGAGGGGAGCCAGCAGCTTGTTGCGAATGCCAAGGCTCGTTTCGACAAGGAGATGGAACGCTTGAAAGCGGAGTTGAGCAGAAAGAGCCGTCGTATGGTCGATGCGTTCCCCAGCATGACCAGCGCAAGCGAGGAAATGAAGGAGCAGTTCGAGCAGTTGCGTGAGGGAGTGAATCAGTGGCGGCTGAAACACGCCCAGGAGCGGGCGGAACTTCACGCAAAGGGCCGGCAGATGAAGATTGAAAGGAAGGCGAACAAGCGTTGATGGACGAGAAGATGCAGGAACGGATCGACCGGATTCGCGACGAGATCGCACAAGCGGCCGCTTCGTGCGGACGGGATGTCCGGGAAATTACATTGATGGCGGTGTCCAAGACGCATCCGTGGGATGCCGTGATGGACGGCTATGCCGCAGGTCTGAGATTGTTCGGTGAGAACCGCGTGCAGGAAGTCGAGGCGAAATTCCCGCCTTTCGAGGAGCGCCCCGATGGCATGCAAGTCCGCCTGATCGGCCATCTGCAGAGTAACAAAGTGAAAAAGATCGTCCCGTTGGTCGATGGGATCGACTCCCTCGACTCCTTGAAGCTCGCTCATTTGATCAGCGATTGCTCCATGCGCAACGGAACGAGGATGCCTGTGCTTCTGGAATACAATACTTCTGCAGAAGACGCGAAGTCGGGCTTCGAGTCGGAACACGATCTGTTCGACATGCTCGATCATATCGAGGAATTGCCGGGGATCGTCGTCCGCGGACTGATGACCGTCGGTCCGTTGGGTGGAGATGAACGGACGATCCGCAACGCGTTCTCCCTGTTGCGGACGGTGCGGGATCGATGCAAAGCGCGGTATCCGTCGTTGGATTTCAGCACGCTATCGATGGGAATGAGCGGCGATTTCGCATGGGCGATCCGTGAAGGTTCGACGCTGGTGCGGATCGGCACCCGTCTGTTCGGGGCGAGGGACTATACGACGTGAAGCGAACAATGATCCGTCTGATAGCCTTGATGCTCCTCGCGGCGTTCTCGATCCAGAGTCTCGGCGCCGCTACCGTATCGGACGCCGCGACGAAACTTCCCGAATACGAACCGTATGCCGAGGATGAATTTCCAATCTGGAGCGGCAAGCTCCGTCGTGCCGAATCGCTCTTCTTCGGATCGTTTCCCATCACGCTTCCTGTCGTCGTCCTCGCCTATAATCTTGCCGTGAATCTCGGCGCCTCCCCGGTAGAGGAGGATCCCGGCTTGAAGACGGCCCTGGTACAGTTCGGCATCGCCGCTGGCGTTTCGTTCTCGATCGCATTGACTGATTTCATCATCGGCGAGATACAGGGAGAATGATCGATGAAGACGGTTGAACGAAGTTTCACCCTCATCGTGGGGGCTGTGGACGGCAAGACGCGGGTGGATGCATATGTCGCTGTCAATTCAGAGGGGCTCGTCAGCCGAGCTTTGGCAGGCGCAAAGGATACGGTGATCCTCATTGATGGCGTTGCCGCAAAACGCAGCCGCCCGGTCAGGGAGGGTCAGACTGTAGAGGTGCGCTGGACTGAGCGTTGCTTCGAGGGCGTCGAGCCGCAGGACCTTCCGTTGCAGATCCTCTATGAGGACGACGACGTGCTGGTGATCGACAAGGCGCAGGGCATGGTGGTGCATCCTGCGGCGGGGAATCCTGACGGAACGCTGGTCAACGCGCTCGTGTACCGATACGGCGCTTCGTTCGCAAGGATGGATGCCGACGACGACCGTTCCGAAGATGATGCGTCGTCCGACGATTCCGACATTCCCGCTCCGGCCATCCGTCCAGGGATCGTCCATCGGCTGGACAAGGATACCAGCGGGGTCATGGTGGTAGCCCGCAACAGACAGGCTCATGCCGCTCTTGCGCGCCAGTTCAAGGATCGAACCACGGAAAAATACTATATCGCGATCGTCAAGGGACGAATGCCGTCGCGCAGAGGGCGGATCGTGACGGGCATCAGGCGCGATGGCGAAGATAGGAAACGGTTCACGGTCTGTCCTGAAGAGGAAGGCAAGCGCGCCGAGACGCAGTATCTGGTCCTCCGTCAGTACGACGGGTACGCATTGCTTCGGATCAGGATCCTGACGGGGCGGACGCATCAGATTCGGGTGCACATGCAGTCGATCGGGCATCCTGTGCTCGGAGATTCCGTCTATTCCAGAAAAGACGGGAGTTATCCCGATGCGTCGCTGATGCTCCATGCGTTGCAGATCCGGTTCGACCATCCGTCGAACGGCGGGAGGGTGCGTTTCGTCGCTCCGATGCCGCCACGATTCAAGGCTGTGCTCCGATCGCTTTCTCCTTTGTGTTCGAGGCCGGGCGATGAGACGATGTTCCTAGAATAACCGTCGCATTTTTCCGTTCACATGATCAATTCCGCGGTCGCGGCGATGATCTCCAGCAGTTCCGGGTTGAACATCTTTTCGATTTTCAATGTGCTCGGCGCTCCGTGTCCGGGAAAGAGCAGCAGATTTTCGTCAAGGGACAGGAGCCGTTTGCGAATCGCTTTCCGCAGCAGTTCCCGCTCCATGATATCCGACGTGGAGCCGATTCTTCCCGACATGATCACATCGCCGGTGAACAACGCCCGATCGAGCTTGAACACCATGCTGTCGAGAGAATGGCCTGGGATGTGTATCGCATCGATCTCGAACCCGCACAGGTGCAGCGTCTGGTTGTCCGTCACCTCAGATACATGGTAGTCGTAGATCGATGCCGCCGCCGCATGGACCTCCGGCGTATAGATTTTCAGAAGCGTTCCCAGCCCTTGCACATGGGCATCGTGACGGTGGGTGATCAGCACATGGTCGATCGTGTAGTGGTGTTCCTCGATCAGTTCGATCAATTCCACATCGACATGTCCGGGGTCGATCAGGATCGCCGGCCCTCCGCCATCCTGTCCGATGAGATACGTATTGCAGAATCCTACTACCGAGAAGTGCTGGAATATCTTCATGCTCAAACGAAGTTCGCCTCCTCATAGTTGGAATACTTGAACGTCACGCGCCGCCGGTCGGTGTATCTGAAATCCGCCTTCTTCATATTGCAGTCCTGGAAACGGACATCCCGAAGGTGGGCGCTGGTATAGTTCGAATAATAGAGGTCGCAGGACGAGAAATCGCATTGAATCATGTCGCAGCCGGTGAAATTGGTGTGCAGCAGCATCGAGCCGGTAAAGTCGCAGTCGATGAACTTGCTTCCTGCGAATACGGAATACCGGCTGTCGATATCGAGGAACCTGCACCGGTCGAACAAGCAGAAGTCGAGCGAGGCGGTGACGAACTTCGCGCCCGTGAAGTCGATGTTCCGGAACGTACAGAAGCCAAGGTTGCAGGTGACGATCTGCGTTTTCGCACAGTCCAGATCCTGGAATTCGGCATTGGTGATCGTCATGTCGTCGATCCTGGCGTGCGACGCCAGCCGTCCGGCGGAATACGCCAGCGCTCCAGCCTGGTCGTCGCAATGGCGGAAGCAGGTGTCGTGTCCGTTGCAGACGAAACCGGGACATCCTTGGACTGCGCAAGTCTTGAACGTGAACATACTGTAACAGTACCAGAATCGCATAGGATGTCAACAGGTATGCTCTGCGATGGACCGCGGTATGGCGCCTGACCGGTAGGACACCGGTCGGATGCCATCGAAATGTCCCGGTCAGTCGGTCAAAGGGCCAGCTTGAGGATCTCTACGATGTCCTGGGCTCCCAACCGGCAATATGAGCCGATAGAACCTTTGTTGACCAACGCCTTTTCCGCCATGTCCTGGAAATAGGTATCGTCATAGCCGAGGTCGGAAAGTGTCGTCTTGATCCCGAGGCTTCGGTACCACTGTTCCTGTCGTTCGATCATTGCGTCGATGACGCCGAACGTATCCGACGGGGGAAGCGTCACGCCCCATACCCTGACGGCGTACTGGACGAATTTCTCCGGGTGTTTTCGCGAGACGTATTTCATCCACGCCGGGATCACGATCGCCAGTCCTGCCCCATGGGTCATGTCGTATCTTCCGCTCAGTTCATGCTCGATCTGATGGCTTCCCCAGTCGCCGCCTCCTCTGCCCGGGTTGAGCGAGTTGTTGTGGGCGATCGTACCCGCATACATCATCTCAGCCCGATATCCGTAGTTGCGAGGATCCTTGAGAATCCTCGGGGCGAGGTCGATGACCGAACGCATCGCACCTTCCAGCAACTGGTCCGTGACATCGGTGTGCTCGACCGCGCTGAAATAGCGTTCGAACATGTGCGCATGGATGTCGATGGCTCCGCATGCCGTCTGGAACGGAGGCAATGAATACGACACTTCCGGATCGAGGATGGAGAACTTCGGAAGGTAGAGCTCGGTTTTCACTCCTCGCTTGAAGCCGGTGTCTTCGTTCGTGATGACGCAGGAATTCGAGCTTTCCGAACCGGCGGCAGGAATCGTCAGTACGACACCAAGGGGCATTGCGGCGGGAATCGTAGCCGTCGGGTCCATGAAATAGTCGTCCCAAATGTCCTTTCCGGGGGCGAGTAGGGAACCGAAGGCGATCGCCTTCGCCGAATCGATGACGCTTCCGCCTCCTATCGCCAGGATGAAGTCGATCCCTTGTCGTTTGACGAGCTCGATTCCTTCCCGAACCAGTGAGATGCGCGGATTCGGCACGACTCCTGGGAGTTCGACGAACGGAACTCCCGCCGTGTCGAGCGACGCAACGACCGTATCGTAGATGCCGGTTCGCTTGATGGAGCCGCCGCCATAATGCAGCAGCACTTTCTTGCCGCCGAAAGCGAGAACCTGCTCTCCTGCGAGCGAGTGGGTTCCTTTGCCGAAAATAATCTTGGTCGGATTGAAATAGATGTAGTTTTCCATATCGTTAGCATATCCGCTTCGTCGATTTTTCGCAATCTCCGACGATTTCGACAGTCAATCCTGCCTCGCAGTTGTCAAGTCCTGCGTTTCCCTATAGAGTGTTGGATGGGATTTCGGAGAATGAGGAGCGAGCAAGATGGATGGCGTAGTTATTCGCGGAATCAACAACATCTATTCCGTCCGTTGCGGCGCTGAGACCTACCAGTGCCGGATCAAGGGCAAGCAGCTTGCCGACATACAGGGGGAGTATAACCCGCTTGCAGTCGGCGATTTCGTTACGTTCGCTCCGTATTGTGCGGGCGAGGGGCTGATTACGGCGAGGCTTCCCCGGCGCAATAGTTTCCAACGGTGGAACGTGAAGGGGGAGTGCAACCAGACGGTGGTAGCGAACATGGATTTGGTCGTCTGCGTCTGCTCCGCCGAGACTCCGCCGTTCCGCCCCAGGTTCATCGATCGCGTCATAGCATGCGCCAGAGGCGTGGATGTGATGATCGTGATGAACAAATGCGATATCCTCCTTACCGAGGACGAACACGAACGATTCCGTCTGTTCAGCGATCTTGGCTATCGGACGATGGCTGTCTCGGCGAAAACCGGGGAGAACATGGATCTGCTTTCGCAGACGCTGGCCGGATCCACTGTGGCGTTCGTCGGCCAGAGCGGGGTGGGCAAGTCTACGTTGATCAACCGTCTGCTGGGAAGCGACGGGAAGCAGCGGATCGGTGAAGTGTCGCAGAAGTTCAATCGCGGGCGGCATACTACCAACCATTCGTTGATGCTCGACGGACCGGGGTTCGTCGTCGTCGATACCCCCGGCGTCCGCGAGATACTCGTACCGCATGGCGATCCTCACATGATCGCAGATTCATTCCCTGAATTCCGCGCGGTCGCAAATCTGTGCGAATACGATGGATGCCTGCATGACCAGGAACCTGGCTGCAAGGTCAAGGAGCTGGTCGAGGACGGAAATATCCACTTCGACCGGTATGAGAGCTATCTGCGGATGCTCGCTTCGTTGGATGAACGTGTGCCGCAATGGCTTTCCGAGAGTTATCTGGAGAGCGGAAAGGCAGTCACTACGAGCAAAAGCGGCAAATTCCAGCGGAAGAACAAGCTGATGGACAGCAGAGACGGGGTGGGATGGACCGTCATGGACCATGTGGAAGAAGACTCTTGAGGATCTGGGGTTCCAGTCCGTACTGGATCAAATCGTCTCATGCGCGTTGAGCGAGGAAGGGTCCTCTGAACTGCGACTTCCTCGGTTCCTGACTGATGCCGGACATCTGCGCGAGCGTCAGATGCTCGTCGGGGACATCCTGCGCATTTTCGGCAGTGGTTCGGTTTCCGTTCCTGACCGGTTTCCACCGATATCCGATGCGCTCGAAGCGCTTTCCCGATCCGTTTCGTCGTTGTCCGGAGAATATCTGTACGATATCGGCTGCTACATCAGGGCGACCATCGATCTTCGTGATTTTCTGCGTAGCCCGGTATCCGCGGCTGATAGGATCGAGGCCTCCCTCTTGGAGGAGCCTCCTGCGGCTTCTCTGCTGCCCGAGGTTCCCATGGAACTACAAGATCTTGCAACGGTGATCCTAGATGCGCTCGAATCTCCCGGACAAGTCAAGGCGACGCATCCTGCGATCCGTTCCTTGAAAAGGGAGATCGATCGACGGAGGGCTGAGCGGGCGCGCTTCAGTCAGGAGTTCATCCATTCCAGCGCGCCGTTGATGCAGAACGATCAGCCGGTATTCCGTGATGGCCGCGTCGTACTGCCTGTCCGAAGCGATATGCGTGGTTCCGTACAAGGCTTCGTCCATAGTTCGAGTTCCAGCGGTTCGACCGTGTTCGTGGAACCCTATCGGCTTGTCGAGCTGAATAATGCGGTCGTGATGGCGGAGCAGCAGATTCAGATCGAGATTGCGAGGATCCTTTGCGACTTGACGCGAAAGGTGAGGGAATGTGAGGATCTGCTGCGGATCCTGACCAGACAGGTCGCTCAAGCGGATGCGTTGTTCGCATGCGCTCGCTGGGCTTTTCAGAACCACTGCACCGCCACCGAACTGGATGCGGATGTTCCTTGCCGGTTGCTCGAGGCTCGCCATCCGTCCCTCGGCGTGCGTGCGGTTCCAATTACTATCGTACTGGATACTTCGATCCATGCCGTGGTGATCAGCGGTCCGAACGCAGGCGGAAAGACCGTCACGATCAAGACAGTTGGGTTGCTGGCATTGCTCAATCAGTTCTGCGGTTTCATTCCCGCCAAGGAAGGGAGTTCGCTCCCTGTCTTCGACGGCGTATACACCGATATCGGCGACGACCAGAGCATCGAGCGTCAGCTGTCCACGTTCAGCGGCCACATGAAGCAGATCGGGCTGATTCTCAATGCATGTACTTCCAGGAGTCTGGTGATCCTTGATGAACTAGGCAGCGGGACCGATCCCGTAGAAGGCGCCGCGATCGCCCGGGCAGTGATGGAGTATAGTGTCGCTCATGCCGAACTGACGCTGGTGACGAGCCATCATGGAGTGCTCAAGCAGTTCGCATACGCCTCTGACCATGTGCTCAATGCCTCGATGGAGTTCGATGAGAGGACCCACGAACCGACATTCCGTGTCATCAGCGGCATTCCTGGCGAAAGCCACGCCATCGATACGGCGAGCCGGATGCGCTTGCCGTCCGAGGTCGTCGCCGCTGCCCAGCGGTATCTGGGAGACGAAAGCGTGCAGATCAGCTCGATCATCAAGGCGTTGGAGCGGCGTCGCAAGGAGGCCGACGAGCGGGATGCGTTGATCGAGCGGCGGTATCGTGAACTCCAGGACCAGGTGAAGGACGTGGAGCTGAAGCGGCTGAAAGTGGATCAGCAGGAAAATCTGGTGCGCAAGGGGCAGATCGGGGACTTGAGCCGTTTCATCGCGGAGAAACGGAAGGAGCTGGAGAACCTTGTAGCGGAGCTGAGGGAAGGCGAGATTACGAAGGAGAAGACCCGGAAGGTACGTCAGTACATCGCTTCTCTGGAAGAAAAGGAACGGCAAGCGGCGGAAAAACAGGATGCGAAGGAGCGTCAGGTCGCGCGGCAAGCTCTCGCTTCGGCTGGAAAGGTCGTGTTCTCTCCCGGCATGGACGTCCTGTGCGGCGCCCATAGGAGGGAAGGCCGTATCATTCGTTCCGACGGAAAGGGCAAATGGGTCGTGGCGATCGGACCAATGAAGTTTTCGCTCAAGGAAACGGAGCTGTCGGTTCCTCCCCGTTCCCAGGAGGCGAAGAAAGTCAGTGTCTCGTTCCAGAGTTCAGCTCCGAGACCGAAACTGACGCTTGATGTCCGAGGTTGCACCCTTGAAGAAGCGATCGATCAGGTTTCTTCCGAAATCGAGGCGTGCCTTGTCCATGGCGTATCGACGTTCTCGGTCATCCATGGCTATGGCGATGGAATCCTCTCCCGGGGGATTTCGGAGTATCTGAAAAATCAGAAATCCGTCGCCGGGTATCATTTCGCGTTGCCTGAGGACGGAGGGATGGGCAAGACCTACGTTGAGCTTGGTTAGCGTCTCCGCGGTTGTTTCCTGATATTCGTTTTTCCTATTCCACACGTTTTCACCGAGTTTCTGATGCGGAGGGAGCGGTATGCCTCTTGACATTTTTTTAGATTAGTAATTTACTAAATTAGTAAATCCGTTCAGCGGTATGTCTTCGTATCGCGTGGAGGGAAAGGAGTCAACATGAAGATACCGACTACGCTGAAACACAAGCCGGTCGTGGTTTCGGAAAATTATGAACAGGTAGATGGACGCAACGCCTATGATTCGGATGCAAAGGGACTGTCACTTGGGCTTGCGCAATGGAACGATCGGGGGCGCGTCGACATTTCGGCGAAAGTCTGGCGATATACCGGTGAAAAGTGGTCCCGCCAGTCGGAGGAGTTGCCGATGACCAGGGTCCTGGATCTTGCCATCCTGCTTTGCAGAACATACCGGTATTTCCAGGACGCCTATCGATTTCCGAAGTACTATGATCCTGACGATCCGAGGATCGATCGCGTGGGGTTGCAAGGAGATGCGATGACGATCGATGTCTGCGTGGACAATCCGATGATCGATACGGATATCAAGCTATTCGCTCAGGTGCTTGGAGAGGAGGGGGAGCTGCTTGGGGAGCGTTTCCGTGTGCTGGGGGCGTTGCTTGAGGATATGGGGTATGCTGGTCGTCATTCCAGAACTGACGGGCGGTGATCGTCGATGTTTGACATGCTTGGTGCTCCATGGTACGCTGTGAATCCGGTCGCCCCGTTTCGTGATAGAAACGGGGTCGCCGTGTCTTCGGGTGTTCCGGAGCCGATGTGGAGGAAGCTATGTCCGATTATATGAACGGTACTGGAATCCAGTATCATCTGCATATCAAGAAAGGGGATGTTGGTCGTTATGTGATCCTTCCGGGGGATCCGAAGCGGTGCGAGAAGATCGCCAAGTATTTCGATCAGCCAAAGTTCGTCGCCGATAGCAGGGAGTTCATTACCTATACCGGCTATCTCGATGGCGAGAAGGTCAGCGTGACTTCTACTGGGATCGGTGGTCCGTCGGCTTCCATCGCCATGGAGGAGTTGTTCAAATGCGGTGCGGATACGTTCGTGCGGATGGGCACCTGCGGCGGCATCGCGCTTCCGGTAGTGGGCGGCGATGTCGTTATTGCCACTGGTGCGGTACGGATGGAGGGGACCAGCAGGGAATATGCGCCGATCGAGTTTCCCGCCGTGGCGAATTTCGAGGTTGTTTCCGCGTTGAAGCAGGCCGCTGAGCAGCTGGGCAAGCGCCATCATCTGGGTGTTGTCCAGTGCAAGGATTCATTTTATGGTCAGCATGATCCTTCGGAGATGCCGGTCAGCTACGAGTTGATGAACAAGTGGGAGGCATGGAAGCGTCTCGGTGTGCTGGCAAGCGAGATGGAGAGCGCCGCGCTTTTCGTTGTCGCCGCCAGGCTCGGAGCCAGATGCGGGAGCGAGTTTTTCGTTGTCGGCAATCAGGAGCGTGAGGCGTTGGGGTTGGACAATCCGAAGCTTCATGATACCGAGGATGCGATCAAGGTTGCGGTGCAGGGGATTCGGAACCTGATTGCGATGGATCGCTCCTAGTAAGGGTCATATCAGGGTCATTGTGGGGTCATTGTGGGGTCATTGTGGGGTCATTGTGGGGTCATTGTGGGGAGCGAGGCCAGTGGCGGTTTTCTACGAGGTGCGAGGTGTGGGGATCGTGCGAGGTGTGGACACCTGTCCCTTGCCCGAAAAGACGATTCAGATACTCGTCTTTCCATTGTAGCGTGGACATTTGGTTCAGGATTTTTCTCCATTGTTGTTCGTTGTCCGTCGTGGTCGCATAGTGAAGTTTTCGTTCGGTAATTCCGTTGAGTTTTCCAGTTATATGGCCGCGGAATGAGTACTTTGCAGGAGATGTATCGGGCCAGCAGCTTCCGTGGATGCGTTCATATCTGCCGCAGAATCTCCATCGGTCGGGAATCATGCCTGCAGTCATGAGCCAGCGGTACATGTCGCGCATGGCGAGCAGAAGGTCCCGTTGTGAATGAAGCGCGATGACAGATTCTTCGCGAATCAAACGCCCTTTCTCTCCACGCTGTCTGTTATAGAAGCACGTGTAGCTTCTATTCAAGTTGTGCAGTATCGATTCGAGCGCCGACGCTCTGTCGCAGGAACTCCCCGTGCAGGGGCTATCTACGATCATGCAGAATCTGCGTTTTGCGGCGGCATAGTCGATCAGGAAGTCGCATGTCTGAGCGAACGTACTCGCAAGGAATCCCCAGTATCGATGGTAATCGTCTTCCACGATGAATATATCCCGTGTCCCGCAAGCGATGAACGTGACCAAGAACATCGGGCATTCTCGATCCTGAGAGGAAAGCGATCCGAAAACATCGTCCATGGGAACCTCCCAAAATGGTTTTATCATCTCAAGAGGGAAAAACTGTCCTGTGATTCAATTCAATTCGATCGGTTCGTACAGCCTATCGGCGGTACAAGACGATTCCTTCCGATTCCAGGCGTTCTTGCCATAGTTTCAGGAGTGCGTCCAGTTCCGCGGAATAGTCGGTTTTCAGCGGATCGTCTCCGTATGGCAATGTGTCGATGACATCGATCATGAACAGCTCGAGTCCGATGCTTGCGTATTCGTCCTGCAGTTCCTTGCATTCGTGCATTCCGAGATCGAGACGGAATCGGTGACTGTTCGCTGCGGCTCTCGTGTCGAGCGCTGCGGCAAGATAGCATCGGTCGTTCTGGAGATTCCTGATTCGAAGGATTCCCATCTCCGGGCGAGTCGATTCATATTGTTGTTTGAGCGCTTTCTTATCCATCGCAATCCTCCATGCTCCGTTTCTCTGCTATTCAGCTACGTCTGTGTCGCGCATGACCTTGGCGATGGTAGCATCAGGCAGTTGAAAGAGTCAATGTCGGTCGGATGTCTCGCATTCGAAGCAAGAAAGGGATGTCGTGCGATGCCGTAGAGGGGCGATCATGGAAAGTTCTTTTCTCTTTGACCGATGGACGGAGGGTTCCGATGTATGGAAAATCCTTGCGGAAGGTTGCGCCCCACCATGCGATTGAGAGCGATATTTCTTTATCGTTTTAGGAGATATTTTGTCATAGGTATATAAAACGTACGAGAAAATGTCAGAAATCGAGGTTGCACATCACGTCCAATGCGTATATATTATGCAAAGATTGTGTATATAATTCCCCCTCTATTCAAAAGGTAGGACTCAGATGGAACTACAGATTCAGGATTTAGTCGCATCGATCAAGCGCGATGGAATCGAAGAGGCAGAGAAGAAGGCCTCTGAAATCATTTCTGAAGCGAACCGGAAAGCCGAAGATATCATAGCCGCCGCAAAGAAAGAAGCTGGAAAATTGGTTGAGGAAGCAAAGAAGGATATCTCTGTCCGGGATCAGAGCGCACGTGCTTCGTTGCAACAGGCTGCGCGAGATGTCCAGCTCTCTTTAAAAAAGTCTTTGCAAGAGCAGATGGACCGATTGCTCGTAGCAAAGATATCCCATTCTTTCGATTCCAATGCTCTTGTCGAGCTGATCGTGAATGTGATCGCCTCAAATGTCGCCGATCCTTCCAAGACCGTCGTCGAATTGAACCAGAAAGCGTTCAAGTCGCTGGCTACCGATCTGAAGGCGGCGCTTGCCGTGGAGATCAAGGCTGGACTGGAGATCAAGCCGGTGCCGGGCGTGGATGCGGGATTCCGGATCGCCGATAAGGATGGTTCCGGCTTCTATGATTTCAGCGCCGAAGAAACCGCCGCCATGATGGCTCCGTTCCTGAGTCCGGCGATTCAGGAAATCGTTTTCGCCCCTGTCGAGCAACGATAAGAGGAGCACACAGTGTCATCCTACTATTATCTGGTCGCGACGTTGCCGATGCTTCGATACGATGGCGCCGCGCCTATGACGTATGAGGATTTCCTCGAGCTGTGCCGCGGTAACGTGAGCAAACGGGATTTCCGTCTGATCAGTTCCGCGACGCTTTCTCCCGCGGGTGATGATCGGAGCTCGACATATCCGTTTTTGAAAAAATGGAATCATTTCCGCGATATGGTCGCAAGCGAACTGAGCGATCAACGAGCTCGTAAGCTGGAGTTCTGCGGTGACCGGTATAAGAATGAAGGTGACAAAGAATATAGGATTTCCGAGACCGTCAGAGCCGCGTTGTCCGCCCCGAATCCGTTGCAGGGAGAACTATTGCTTATTTCCCTGTATTGGAAGTTTCTGGATGACTTGGGCGGGCTTCATGCCTTCGATGTCGACGCATTGCTGGCATATGCGGTCAAGCTGCAGCTCCTCGAACGGAAGGGGAGGTTCTCGTCCCAGGAAGGGAATACCGAGTTCCGGCGGCTTTTCTCCAATCTGCAGTCAAAAATCAAGAGCATATAGTGGAGTATGGATATGGCAAAGAATAAAGGACGTGTCACCGGCGTGAACGGGAACATGGTTACAGTGGAGTTCGATGGCGCCATTTCAAAAAACGAAGTGGGCTACATCCACGTCGGGGGTACTCGCCTGAAGAGTGAGGTCATTAGGATCAACGGTCGCACGGCGAGCCTGCAGGTCTTCGAAATGACCAACGGTGTCGCCGTCGGAGATTCCGTGGAGTTTTCCGATGAGATGCTGAGTGTCGAACTGGGGCCGGGATTGCTGACGCAGATCTACGACGGATTGCAGAACCCTCTGCCCGACCTTGCCGCGAAATGCGGTTTCTTCCTGCAACGAGGCGTATACCTCGATCCGATCCCGGATCGTGACTGGGCGTTCACTCCTTCCGTGCATGTCGGGGATTCCGTACGGCCGGCGGATGCGATCGGAACCGTACCGGAAGGGTTGTTCACCCATCAGATCATGGTTCCGTTTTCTTTCGCGGATGTTCCTTGGACGGTCGTATCCATCAAGGAAAAGGGTGTCTACAACGTCAGGGACGTGATCGCCGTCGTCAAGGATCCGAAAGGGAATGAACGGAATCTTACAATGGTGTTTTCCTGGCCGGTCAAGAAGGCGATCACCAGGTATGAAGAGCGGTTGCGTCCCGACGAGACCATGGTGACGAAAGTCCGCATCATAGATACGTTCCTTCCTGTCGCCAAAGGCGGAACCTATTGCGTTCCCGGGCCGTTCGGGGCGGGAAAGACAGTTCTGCAACACCTGACCAGCCGTAATGCCGATGTCGATATCGTGATCATCGCAGCTTGCGGGGAGCGTGCCGGCGAGGTCGTCGAAGTGCTCAAGGAGTTCCCCGAGCTGATCGACCCGAAAACAGGGCGGTCGCTGATGGAACGAACGATCATCATCTGCAATACCAGTTCGATGCCTGTCGCGGCACGTGAAGCTTCCGTGTATACGGCGGTGACTATGGCTGAGTATTATCGGCAGATGGGTCTCGATGTCCTGTTGCTCGCCGATTCGACGAGCAGATGGGCCCAGGCGATGCGTGAAATGAGCGGTCGGCTTGAAGAGATCCCCGGCGAAGAAGCGTTCCCGGCCTATCTGGAAAGCCGGATCGCGGAATTCTATGAACGTGCCGGCAAGGTTCGCCTGCGCAACGGCAGGGTCGGTTCTGTCACGATCGGAGGAACCGTCAGCCCTGCTGGAGGAAACTTCGAGGAACCAGTGACGCAGGCGACGCTGAAGGTCGTCGGGGCGTTCCACGGTCTTTCCCGTGAACGGTCCGACGCCAGAAAATATCCAGCGATCCATCCGATGGAAAGCTGGTCGAAGTATACAGGGATCATCGATGACTCCAAAGTAGAGTATGCACGTTCGATCCTGTTCCGGAGCAATGAAATCAACCAGATGATGAAGGTCGTCGGAGAGGAAGGAACTTCCGTGGACGACTACGTCATCTATCAGAAAGGGGAATTGCTGGACAGCGTCTATCTGCAGCAGAATTCGTTCGACCCCGTAGATTCGGCGGTGCTTCCGGAACGGCAGGAGGAGACGTTCGATGTGCTATTTCATATCCTCGGCTCCATCTATGACCTCGAGGACAAGAAGGAAGTCCGACTGTTCTTCAACGAGGTGCGCCAGAAGTTCCTGGACTGGAACAACGTCGAACAGAAAAGCGAACGTTTCGGCCAGCTTGAAGAAGAATTGACCGAACTGTACAGGAGCAAGGCCGTCGGTTTCGATCCGGTCGCAGAGAAACTGCTCTCAGGTGGTGCAAGATGATGCAGAAAGTATATACGAAGATTGAATCCATCGTCGGAAACGTCATTACGGTACGTGCCGATGGTGTCAAGAACGGGGATCTGGCTATTGTGACGACTTCCCATGGCGAGTCCTATGCCAATGTCATCAAACTGGACCGGGATATGGTTTCTCTGCAGGTGTTCTCTGGCGCACAGGGAATCTCGACGGGGGATCAGGTCCGGTTTCTCGGCGTTCCGATGCGCGTGTCGTATTCGGAAGATCTGCTGGGCAGGGTGTTTACCGGTAGCGGCGTGCCTCGGGACAAGGGGCCGGCGCTGACTGAGAACATGATCGAGATCGGCGGGCCTTCGGTCAATCCCGCGAAGCGGATCATTCCACGAAATATGATCCGTACCGGCATTCCGATGATCGATGTGTTCAACACGTTGGTGGAAAGCCAGAAACTGCCGATTTTCTCCGTTTCCGGTGAGCCGTACAACCAGTTGCTCGCCCGCATCGCGATGCAGGCCGAGGTGGATCTCATCATTCTTGGAGGGATGGGGTTGAAGTACGACGACTATCTGTTCTTCAAGGATACGCTGGAAAAGAGCGGCGCAATGAGCCGGACGATCATGTTCATCCATACCGCGAGCGATCCGACGGTCGAATGCATGCTGGTTCCCGACATGGCTCTAGCGGTCGCGGAACGGTTCGCCATCGATGGAAAGAAGGTTCTTGTGTTGTTGACCGACATGACCAACTTCGCCGATGCCATGAAAGAAATGGCGATCACGATGGATCAGGTTCCTTCCAACCGAGGGTATCCTGGGGATCTGTACAGTTCGCTTGCTTCCCGCTATGAAAAGGCCGTCGACTTTGAGGGTGCCGGGTCCGTGACGATCCTCGCCGTCACTACGATGCCCGGTGACGACGTCACCCATCCGGTTCCCGACAACACCGGCTATATCACGGAAGGTCAGTATTATCTGAAGGGCGGACGGATCGAGCCGTTCGGCTCCTTGTCCCGTCTCAAGCAGCAGGTCAACAAGGATACGCGTGACGACCATCGTGCGTTGATGGACGGCATGATCAAGCTGTACAGCGCATACAAGGAGTCCTTGGAGAAGAAGTCGATGGGTTTCCAGATGTCTGAATGGGACGACAAGCTGCTGAAATACGGAGAGCTGTTCGAAAGCAAGCTGATGGACCTGTCCGTGAACATTCCGCTTGAGCAAGCGCTTGATCTTGGGTGGGAGATTCTCGCCGAATGTTTCGAGCCGAACGAGACCGGGCTGAAAAGCGATCTGATCCTCAGCCGCTGGCCGAAGAAAGTCAGTTGATTCTGGAGGGAACGAATGGCCGTCAAGTTGACGAAGAATGAGCAGAAGAAGCAGAAGGACCAGCTCAAGCAGTACCAGCGCTATCTGCCGACTCTTCAGCTGAAGAAGCAGCAGCTCCAGATGGTGATCAGGCAGATCGAAGCCGAGGTCGACCGATTCAGGAAGCAACAGCAGGCTGTCGTGGCCGGGTTGCAGGACTGGGTCGCAGTATATCACGAGAACCGTTTCTTCCGCGAAGAGCTTCGTCTGGAGCATCTGGTCCAGATCGACCGGGTGGTCAAGGCGAGGGGGAATATCGCAGGTGTTTCGATTCCTGTGTTCAAGGAGTTGACGTTCAAGCCGATCGCCTATGACTTGCATGAATATCCACTGTGGGTCGATACCGGTATCGCTTCGTTGCGGGATGTCGCGAGATATGATGCGCTGATCGCAACATTGGAGCAGCAGATTTCTCTGTTGGGGAAAGAGCTGCGTACTACGAGCCAGCGTGTGAACCTGTTTGAGAAAGTCAAGATTCCAGAATCGAAGGAAAATATTCGTCGGATCGGAATCTACCTGGGGGACCAGCAGACCGCGGCAGTCGTCCGCGGAAAGATCGCCAAGAAGAAATTGGTGAAGGTGACTGCATCATGATAGTCAAGATGAAAAAGGTGTCTGTCATCGTGCAGGCGCATGACAAGAAGGACATGCTTCGTGAGTTGAGGAAAGCAGGTCTGCTGCATATCAGCGATGCGGCTGTCCGGACCGCTACGGTGGAAGAACTGCAAAAGGAAGGCGAAGCGATTGCCCGCATCCGTTCCCAGATACAGGAGAGCGCCGCGGCATGGGCGAAGCGGACTGGGCGCAAAGGGCGGATCGAGCAATTGTCCTGTACCGACGCCGAGTTCGATCGACTACATTCCCGTCTTTCCGACATGTTGGTAGAACGGAAAGAATTGTCCGAAGCTGTCGCAAAGGAAAGTCTTTTGCGTGAGCAGATCAAGGACTGGGGAGATTTTGATCCTGAGTCTGTCCAGTCCCTCGTGGATGCGGGCGTCCGTCTGACGTTCTACACCATCGGGAAGAAAGAGCTTGAACGAATTCCTCAGGAGATATCGTATGTCCGGCTTGCTCCGGTCGGCAAGATGGTCGCCATCGCGGTGCCTGGAGACTTGTTGCCGGCGGAGATTTCCGCAACCCGATTCGAACTGCCGGAGTATGGGCTTTCCGAGCTGGATCTTCGGATCAACAACGCCAGAAAACGCTTGTCGGATATCGAAGATGAGTTCGCCTCCTGCGCGCGGTATGTCGATGCATATTCCTTGCGTCTTTCAAGGACCGAACAAAGTACCCGGTTCGAAGAAGTGGCGTCGGCGATGGGCGATGGAGATCAGATTTCCTGGGTGTCCGGGTTCATTCCGGAACCGAAGGCGGATGAGTTCCGACGTCTTGCCGCCGACAACGGGTGGGGATATCTGATCGACGATCCTTCCGAAGATGATAACCCGCCTACGCTGATCAAGTATCCGAAAGGTGTCGGGATCATCAAACCGGTGTTCGATATCCTCGGCACGGTTCCCGGGTATCGTGAGAACGACATCAGCATGTGGTTTCTGCTGTTCTTTACCCTGTTCTTCGCGATGATCATCGGAGATGCCGGCTACGGCGTGGTCTTTCTTGCCGTAGCCATAGGTCTGCATGTGAAGCAACGCAAGGCTACGAACCTGACGGTCCTGCTTTATGTGCTGAGCATCGCCACGGTGGTCTGGGGGGCTCTGACCGGTACTTGGTTCGGTTCCGAGGTAATCCTTGAGTCGGCGCCGTTTCTTCAGAAGCTTGTGATTCCTGAGATTTCCAACTATCCGCAATTGTTCGGAGTAGATACCGTCAGCGCTCAGAACGCCGTGATGAAGTTCTGCTTCATCATCGGCACCGTACAACTTTCGCTTGCTTGCGTTCTCAACGTCATCCACAAGATTCCCAAGAGGGATCTGAGCGCTTTCGCGGATGTCGGATGGATGATCGACATCCTTGCGTTGTATTTCATGGTTTTGCAGTTGGTCGTCGGAGCCCATACGAATATCTCCATGATATTCGGTGCGGTCGGCGTCGGATTCCTGCTCGTCTGCGTGTTCGGAAGCCAGGGACCCGGCGTGTCGTTCCTGCAAGGACTGAAATCCGGCCTCGGAGGTTTCTTCACGACGTTCCTGAACACGATCAGCTGTTTTTCAAATATCATGAGCTACATACGTCTGTTCGCCGTGGGCATGGCTTCCTTGGCTATCGCCCAGAGTTTCAACAACATGGCGAGCGGGATGTTGCATGGATTCGCGCTTCCGGCAGGGATCCTGGTCCTCGCCATCGGTCATGGACTGAACCTTGTCATGGGACTGCTTTCTGTCGTCGTTCATGGGGTGCGATTGAACCTATTGGAATTCTCCGGCCAGCTCGGAATGGAGTGGACCGGCGTTTCATATGATCCGTTCAGAGAAACGGTACAAGAATCATGACGTTGTTGGTCAAGACAACTAAGGAGTAGAAAATGAATAGTATTGCGTACATCGGAATGGCTTGTGCACTGTGTCTGTCCGCTCTGGGGTCCGGGCTTGGCGCCGGCGCCGCTTCTCAGGCTGCTGTCGGTGCGTGGAAGAAGTGCTATGCGAACGGGAAGCCCGCTCCGTTCATCATGGTCGCATTCGCCGGTGCTCCGCTTACCCAGACGATCTATGGGTTCCTGCTGATGAATTTCATCCGCAGTGCGGTCGCTTCCGGTGCTTCGGGCATGCTCGCCCTCGGTAGCGGCGTGTTCGGTGGGTTGGCGATCGGTCTTTCCGCATGGATGCAGGGCAGATGTTCCGCCAGCGCTTGCGATGCGCTTGCAGAGACAGGAAAAGGGACGGCGAACTATTTCATCGTCATCGGTATCATCGAAACCGTTGCTCTTTTTACCTTGGTTTTCTGCTTGCTGTTGCTCCAGTAGTCATTACGTTTCCGGCCAACAGCGATAGTCAAGGCGATGGATCGTTTTCGATCCATCGCCTTTTTTGCAAATCGACTTGCGAAAGATCGATGCGGCGGGTATGGTGTGAGGTGTTATGATCATTAGTGCGAGCAGACGGTGTGATTTGCCGGCAATATACCCGAAGTGGCTGGCGAAAAGATTCGAGGAACAGTATGTTCTGGTAAGGAATCCGTATTCATATCATGATGTCTCGCGCGTGGATTTGTCCCCGTCCTCCGTCGATGCCATCGTGTTCTGGACGAAAAATCCGCGTCCGTTCATTCCATGCCTCAGCGCTTTTGATCGCTATGCATACTGTTTCCAATATACGCTGACGGGGTATCCGGCTTCCATTGAACCCGGAGTTCCCCCATTGGAGGAGCGGATCGAGTCGTTCCGGGATCTGTCACTGCTGTGCGGTCCCGTTCGAGTGGTGTGGCGATACGACCCGATATTGATGACCGACGACTTGTCCGTCGGATACCACAAGCGGATGTTCGCGAAGTTGTGTACGGCGTTGGAAGGGTATGCGGATGTTTGCATGATCAGTTTCTTCGATATGTATCGGCATCTGGAACGGGTTCGCAAGCGTTTGGGCATTCGCGAACCCACTGTGGGGGAGTGTCTTGATCTGGCGCAGTCATTTTCCGACATTGCGAAAAGACGGGGGTTTTCCGTCAGAACCTGTGCGGAGTCCGCCGACCTGTCGCGTTTCGGAATCGAACATGGAGCCTGTATCGATTCAGGGTTACTTGCTCGCATTTCTGGAAAGATCTTTCAGAGGAAAAAGGATACATGCCAGCGGAACTGCTGCGGGTGCTTGCCGAGCGTCGACATCGGCACCTACGGAACCTGCCCGTACAACTGTTCATATTGCTATGCGAACGCCAGGACTGTCACGAAAATCCATGACGTGGATTCTCCGTTGCAAATTGGTCGGCTTGATGATCGGGATATCGTGCATATGCGGAAGAACATGTCCATGACTGTTTCTTACCAATTCCCCGAGTTGCCGCAACGGTGACATGTCTGTCGGCTTAACACACATTTCTTTTTTTCTAAAATTTTGCACTGAGCCATAAAAAAACGCCCCGATTTGGAGTCGAAGCGTTTCTTCTTCTAGATTTACAGTCCAGAAGTATCCGCCGATTTTCAGCCGACGCATTCAACACGGTTTGCAACCATGTGTCGGAGTCGGATTCTGATTTCCAGCCCAACCAACGTAATTACACTATAGGGCCAAATGCACGAACGGTCAATTTAAATTGAAAAAAACTATAAAAAACGATATAAAATCGTAAAAATGATATGAACTGCCGTGCGTACGTACTGTCGATGGTTCCCTTTGATGGTTTGTGAGTATTCTTAGGATTTGTTTATTGTTAATATAAACTAACAAAATATCAAACCAAATCACAGGAAATAGCTCGTGGTTCTCTGGTGCGCCTAGTTTCTGATTTGTATAAATTTTTCACAGTATTTATTGATATTACAATAATATATATGCTATTAGTCAATTTTTTCATTAATAATTTTCAATTCCTATTGACGCAGTAGGAAGGGTTGGGATATTATAAATGTGTTAGATATTACTAACAAATTTTTGCATGTAGGGTCATTTGTATGCACAGGCTTGAAAAACTGATTCTTGTCCATTGCGCAACGGTGCTCGGCAAGGCGAAACCTGCTTCGATCATTTCGTGTTGCGAATATGATCGGGATTCTGTTGACGACGCATTGGATGCGCTACGACGAAAACTGTTGCGGCAGGGATGTGTGCTACGAGAAGTATGCCGATGCGAGCATCATGTGACCTTGTTCATCTATCATCGTTGGATGCTCGCAGCCTTTCTGGGAGCTCCAGGCGTGCTTGGTTTTCTCGTCGGCAAGGGATATGACGTTGCATCGGGAATGGATTCGATGGTAGATGCGTTGTTGGAACGATACAGGAAGACTATGACCGTTCCCCATGAGATCGGCGTGTTCCTCGGCTATCCGCTACAGGACGTGCTGGAATTTGAAAGGCGTGGTGGAAAGGGCTATAAGCTCTGCCGGTATTGGAAAGTGTATTCGGACGAGAAGGAGGCGGTGAAGCTATTCGATTGGTATGACCGCTGTCGCCTACGGGTCCGAGGTTTGATTGAATCGGGACTCTCCTTTGAAGAGATATTGAAGGAGATAGCTTGATACATATCTTGTTATGAGAGAGGAGATGCATGATGAATACAGTCGTCATCGTTTATCATAGTCTGACTGGCAACACCCAGGCTATGGCCGAAGCCATCATGGATGGTGCGAAGGAAGCCGGTGCGTCCGTAAAGTTGCTGCCGGTGACTGAAGCAAGTACTGCTCAGGCTTTGGAGGGCGATGTCCTTGTCCTCGGTTGTCCCGCAATGGGTGACGAGGTCCTTGAGGAAGCAGATTTCGAACCGTTCTTCACCGCTCTTGAACCTTCTCTGAAGGGTCGGAAGCTTGCGTTGTTCGGTTCATACGGCTGGGGAGACGGCGCATGGATGCGCGATTGGGTCTCCAGGTGCGTCTCCGATGGCGCTGTACTATACGACGACCAAGGTCTGATCTGTCAGGAAATGCCCGATGCGCCCGCATTGGTAGCCTGTCAGGAACTTGGAAAGGGGGTGGCGGTATTCTGATGACAATTGTCCATTGCTAATATCTGTAAAGACAAACACTCCAAAAAATGAACGCACACGCCTCCGGGTCCAGACAGCCCGGAGGCACTTTTTTTTGCAGAAGGCTTGGACTGGACTATAGGTCGTTTTCAGGTTCGGGGCGGTTCTGTGAGTTGCCGTCGTTTGATGGGGATTCAGAAGTCGGAAGTTGGTCCTATGCCATGATGTTTCCAGAACTGGTTCTTCGCTTCGTACATCTTTTTGTCGATTTCATCCAGATAGGATCGGATCGACGGCGCCGAAGCAAAGTCATATTCTTCCAGACCATAGCTGATCGTTACGGAGAAGCTCTGGTCGCCGCCTGAACCGAATCGATGGTTTGCGACCCTCTCTCGTATTGAATTACAGATACGTTCCGCTTCGAGAAAATGCAGGCCGCTGAAACCGATATAGAATTCGTCTCCGCCTATGCGGAAGGCTTTTATCGGAGCGGTCTTCTCCGTCTCTTTGAACAGTTCGGCGATGAACATGATGACAGTGTCTCCGATCAAGTCTCCGAACGAGTCGTTCACATGCTTGAATCTATCTATGTCGAATACCGCTCCGCAGTACGGCGATCCCTTTTTCCGCGATTGTCCGATTGTCGCGGGAACATCGGTGAGAAAAAACTTCTTGTTGAACAGTCCGGTGAACGGATCGGTGAGGATTGCAATGTTCATTTCGCTGACGAGGTTCATGATGTTCGTATTATCCGGGGCGCATCCCGCGTTGACCATCAGGCTGTCGTCGACGTCCTTGATCAATTCCATCACGAATGATTTGTCGAAAATGTCGATAGGAAGTGAATAGATGAGAAAAAAGTGATATGCGTTGCACTCTAGTTTGACGATCGTCCGGTTCTCAATTTTCGCACGCAAGGATGTGCAGTTCTTGCACGGCTCATCCCGTTGCCAGATGGCATGGCAACTGGGATCGTCAGCCTGAATGAGTTCTCCATGTTTGAAATCATAGATCAGATGTGTTTCCGGATCCACAAGCCGATAGAAATCGAAGAGTCGTCCAATCTCAGCACGGCGCCGCAAGTAGTCGTCAAGATCATGTATAGGGTACATTCGGAACTCCTGTAGCACAGGCATTGTTTCAGATTATCGAGGAAAAAAGAAACATGTACTGCATTTGCAGGGACTGAATTATCTAGAAAAAACAAAATTCCGCTTAACATATGTTTACTATGCACTTTCCATTTATCCCGCATTGTAGTATAGTGGCGGGGCGGAGAGACGACGGATGCGGCGGACATCTTAGTCGCGATGGGAAACGAAGGAGAAATATCTATGCGCAGATCCAGACAAGTGAAAATCGGCGACAGGATGGTGGGCGCCGGATCTCCGGTCCTGGTACAGACGATGTGGGATCGGGCAATGCCAGTAGCAGGAGATATCGCTGCGGTCGAGGAATTGTTGCGGGAACTGAGCGCATTGAAAGCAATGGGCTGCGATATCATTAGGTTTTCGTATCCGTCGGACGACGATCATGCCGTGTTCTCCCTGATTTGCGAAAGAAGTCCCATGCCGGTCGTCGCCGATATCCACTTCGACTATCGTATGGCGTTGGCGGCGCTGGATTGCGGGGCACAGAAAATCAGAATCAATCCGGGAAATATCGGAGCGAAATGGAAGGTCGACGAAGTTGTGAGAAGCGCCCAGGATCATGGAGCTGCGATCCGCATCGGATTGAACAGCGGATCGTTGCCGAAATCCCGGGAAGGGAAGGACCCTGTCAATCTCATGGTGGATACCGCTTTGGAGTATGCGTCATGGTTCGAAGCATTGGGCTTCTCCGATACGGTGATCTCCTTGAAGGCTTCCGATTGCGATACGACGTACAAGGCGAATCTGCTCCTCGCCGACCGATGCGATTATCCGATTCATCTCGGCGTCACGGAAGCGGGGGGAGTGGTCACCTCCGTCGTCAGGAGCACGTGGACGCTCGGTCGGCTGCTGGAGCGGGGTATCGGCGACACAATCAGAATTTCGATTACAGGGGATATCGCGATGGAAGTGCAGGCCTCTTGTGAGCTGCTGCGCACCCTGCACCTGAAGACCGGAGGGATTCGTATCGTCAGCTGTCCGAGATGCGGTCGGCATAGTTTCGATTCCCAGGGAATGCTCGCTCGGGTCGAGAAGCGGCTCCTGCAGATCGATAAGCCTCTGACAGTGGCGATCATGGGCTGCCAGGTAAACGGTCCGGGGGAGGCAGCCCACGCCGATCTCGCTATTACCGGAATCGGACGGAAGGTTTTCTTGTACAAACATGGGCAACTGGTCGCCGAGGTGACCTCGGAGGATGCTGAAGATGCGTTGTTCTCCGCCTTGGAAGAAATGTAGGAGACATTGATGCGTCAGAACAAGCTCATCATTAAAGGTGCTAGAGAACATAATCTGAAGAACATCGACCTGGATCTGGATAAGGATCAGTTGATCGTCATATCTGGGTTGAGCGGATCAGGGAAGAGTTCTCTGGCATTCGATACGATCTTCGCCGAAGGGCAGCGCAGGTATGTGGAAAGTCTTTCCGCCTACGCACGCCAGTTTCTCGGGAGATTGGAAAAACCGGATGTAGACTACATGGAGGGGCTGTCGCCGGCCATCGCGATCGAGCAGAAATCCACCCACAGGAATCCGAGATCCATCGTCGGGACGATTACGGAGATCTACGACTACTATCGGTTGCTCTGGGCCCGGATTGGCAAGCCCCATTGCCCGCAGTGCGGTCGTGAGATCAGCGAGCAAAGCATCGACCAGATCATCGATGCGGTATATCAGCTTCCAGTCGATTCCCGGATGATGGTGTTGGCTCCGGTGGTGCTCGGAAGAAAGGGGGAACACAAGAAGGTTCTCGAGGATGCGAAGAACGCAGGGTTTCAGCGGGTGAGGATCGACAAGGAGATGCGCGTCCTGGACGAGCCGATTTCTTTGGACAAGCAGTTCAAGCATACGATCGAGGTCGTCGTAGACCGTCTGATGCTCCATCCTGACAGTCGTCAGCGCCTGGCGGACAGCATAGAAACCGCGATCGACATGACCAACGGCCTGGTCGAGATTGCGTCGTTCGATGAGCATGGTATCGAACACGATGAGATATATAGCGAACGGAACAGCTGCCCGCATTGCGGCATCACGATCCCGGAATTGCAGCCGAGGTTGTTTTCCTTCAACAATCCGTTCGGAGCTTGCCCCTCATGCAACGGGCTGGGATTCAAAAGTGAATTCGATCCAGAGAAGATCATTCCTGACAGATCCAAGTCGTTCAATCAAGGTGCGATCGCTTCCCAAAATCCTGATGCGACATGGGGCCGTACCATGTTCGAATCTCTCGCGAAACACTACGGTTTTACTCTGGATACTCCATTCTCGGATCTGTCGGATGAAATCATCGACATCATTCTCTATGGGACGCAGGAAAAAATTTCCCGTGCATATCGAAACGAGGAGAAAGGAACGGTATACCACGTTGAAAAGCCGTTCGCAGGAATCATTCCTGATCTGAAGCGTAGGATGTATGAAACCAACTCCATGCAGATACGCATGTGGCTGGAGACGTTCCAGACGGCCCGAACCTGCGAGGCATGTCATGGAGCACGGTTGCGACCCGAGGCTCTGACAGTCTTCGTCGGCGGTAAGAATATCGTCGAAGTGACGAACATGTCCGTGCGCACTTCGATTGGATTCTTCGATTCCCTGTCCTTGACCCGGACCGAGGAGGAAATCAGTTTCCAGATACTTAAGGAAATCAAGGCTCGTCTGCGGTTCCTCTCCGATGTGGGACTGGACTATCTGACTCTCGATCGTTCGTCGGCCACGTTGAGCGGCGGCGAGGCCCAGCGCATCCGCCTCGCGACTCAGATTGGTTCGGCGTTGAGCGGCGTGCTGTATGTTCTTGACGAGCCGTCGATCGGTCTGCATCAGCGCGACAACCAGAAGTTGATCGATACGCTGAAGCATCTGAGGGATCTTGGCAACACGCTGATCGTCGTGGAACATGACGAGGCGACGATCAGGGAAGCCGACTATGTCGTGGATCTCGGACCTGGCGCCGGCGTCCATGGCGGCTACATCACGGCGCAGGGAACCCCTGATGAGATCGAGTTGAATCCTCAGAGCATCACGGGACAGTTTCTTTCGCACAAGCTGGTCATCCCGGTACCTTCGAAGCGTAGAAAAGGCAACGGGCATTCTATCATCCTCAAAGGTGCTTACAAGAACAATCTTCAGCATGTGGATGTCGAATTTCCCCTCGGCGAGTTGATCGTCCTGACGGGAGTCTCCGGTTCCGGAAAGAGCACGTTGCTCAACGAAGTCCTGCTCCCAGCGGTCAGACGGGTTTTGAACCGTCAGTCGGAGGATTTCGACGGGTATAGCTCGATTGCGGGCATGGAGCACATAGACAAAGTCATCAATATCGATCAAAGTCCGATCGGTCGGACACCAAGAAGCAATCCCGCGACCTATGTAGGAGCGTTCACGCCGATCAGAGAACTGTTCGCCTCGTTGCCGGAAAGCAAGGCCCGCGGATACAAAGCAAGCCGGTTTTCCTTCAATGTTCCCGGCGGCCGCTGCGAGAACTGCCAGGGCGATGGGACGCTGAAGATCGAGATGCATTTCCTTCCCGACGTCTTCGTCACATGCGATGTCTGTCATGGAAAACGATTCAACCAGGAGACGTTGGCGGTCAGATATAAGGGGAAGAATATCCATGATGTTCTGGAAATGACTATGGCCGAGGCTTCGGAATTCTTTGGCGCCATCCCGTCCATCAAGAGGAAGATCGATACGCTCATTTCCGTCGGTCTGGACTATATCAAGCTCGGGCAGAGCGCGCTGACGCTGAGCGGAGGGGAGGCCCAGCGGGTGAAGCTCAGCCTGGAGCTATCCAAGCGGAGTACGGGCAAGACGCTGTATGTCTTGGACGAACCTACGACGGGACTGCATTTTGCTGATGTGAAGAAATTGATGGAGGTGATCAACCGGCTCGTCGACACGGGAAATACCGTCATTTTGATTGAGCATAACCTGGATGTAATCAAGCAGGCTGACTATCTGATCGATCTCGGTCCCGAGGGCGGGGATGGCGGCGGAATGTTGGTCGCATCGGGTACTCCGGAACAAGTCGCACTATGCAAAGATAGCCATACGGGGTATTATTTGGCACAAGTGCTGGATGATAAGAAATCAAGGGACCATTAAGTCGGAACGATTTCCGATCGTGCGGATTCTCCTCGTTTCCATGCTCCTGTGTTGGTATGGGGCGTTCTCAGTGTATCCTGCGGATGCGATCGAAAGCGCTGGCGGTTCCGATTCAGTCGCATTGCTGCTTTCCGAGTCCATCGCCTATGCGTCGCAGGAAGAACTTCAGTCGATGTGCGCCCTCAGGGGACTTGACGTATCAGGGACTGTGGATCAGCTTCGGGAACGGCTGTTTTCCTATCACGGGTTCGCGTCGCAGGAACTTTCGTTGTCGGAGGATGACGGTTCACTTTCCGGACAAGCCGATCAAGAAAGTGCTTATGACCTGGAGATCATCGATGCCCAGCGGATGATGAGCGCCGGAAGCGACTCGGATCTGGTCGTGCTTGAGGGGAATGTGACCGTTCGGTTTACACCCGGCAATGGAGATGGAGCGACGAAAGAACTAACGGCGGGCAGGATGACGATCGATCTCGCCAATTCCAGGTTGACTGCGATGGGCCATGTTTCGTTCAAGGATAGTTCGGAATCCTCGGCAGTGCAGGAGGTGAATGGCGATATCGTCAGTCTCGAATGGAAAAGCGGGAATATTTCCGTATCTGGCGGGACACTTACGACGAGCCGTACCAATAGCGAGGACGAGGCTGTCGACTTTTTCACCAGAGGAACGCAAATCGATTATCGCGGCTCTTCCGGCGGAGTACAGATCCGGGAAGGGTACGTGACGACAAACCCTGATACGGCATATTCCAGCATTACCGCTCGGTCGATGGCGATACTTCCCGACGGAGACATGTTCGTCGACAATGCATATCTTTCGATCGGTCGTGTTCCTGTGCTCTGGGTTCCATTTTTTTTCTATCCAGGTTCGACGATGGTATTCAACCCCGCTTTCGGATTTGCTAGCGATCGAGGCATGTTCCTGAGCACTACCTATGAAGTGTATGGATCGTATCCGAAGATCAAGGCGTCTGACCAAAGCAGTTTTTCATCCTTGCTCTCCACGAAGACAGACGGTCCTCGTGCGAAATCCGGCCTAATCTATACTGCCGCTTCCTCCGACGGAACCGAGGACGGACTTGCTTCCTGGGCGGACGAAACCGGTTCCTACCTGGCACTGATGGCCGACGCGTATCAGAATGCAGGCGTTTTCGTTGGTTTCGATTCATCTACTGCGTTGTTGAAAAAGAAAATCGTTATCGATGCGGGGGGAGGCGTTGCGTTTTCTCCCGGTACGACGACCTCGAGCGGATATTACCACCCGACGTTCCGGTATCTTGGAAGTTTGTCCACTGATATCGATACCGATATCGTCGATTTCTCGTTATCGATGCCGCTGTATTCTGATCCCGGCGTCATGCGGATCTACGGAAACCGGCTGACCTCGTTTTCCCTCGATGCGTTGTTCGGTTCCAGCCAGGAATTTCCGACCGACTACAGAAGCGATATAACGTCATATACGTGGAAAGCTGGTGGGAAATTCACATTTCCAAAGGGTGTCGCTTCTCCATATATTACGAAACTTGAAATTTCAAAGCTGGATGCGATCGCCACGTTCCAATGGGACTCCTCTTCGACGAATTCATATAAGATATCTTCCTTGACGTTGCCTAATTTGACTGCGGCCATGGCCGGCACGCTTTTTTCGGTAAAGAAAGAAGCTTCTGCTCGGGTGACGTCGAAAGCTAGAGCAGGTTCTGACCTTGAGATTGAACTCGAGCGCATCAGGCAATCTGCCGGTTCGGAATCCGAAGATGTGGCTGTCGGTGATGTTTCGGCAAGCGTTTCGAACGACGAACAGACTACGGATGAACAGACTACGGATGAACAGACTACGGATGAACAGACTACGGATGAACAGACTACGGATGAA
>Ga0172378_10000331_pt1 | contig 40963 bp, 50 predicted proteins | sample GrowelOW332metaG_FD_119755 | JGI IMG/M metagenome (GOLD analysis project Ga0172378, IMG submission 119755) | Groundwater microbial communities from an aquifer near a municipal landfill in Southern Ontario, Canada - Pumphouse #3_1 metaG | ecosystem: Environmental > Aquatic > Deep subsurface >...
GGTACCATTTCAATGAAGGTGGATGAGAGATTAAAGGCGGCTGTTCCATCTTTATCATCAGAAGAAATACTGTCTATGGTAACTGGAATAGAAAGATTTGCAAAAATTGAATCATATACATTTTCAAATCTGCCTAGTCCACAAATGTCACCAAAGGACATGATAGAATTATCACTTTATATTAAAAATATACTTCAAAGAGATGATATAGATGGAGTGGTAGTAACTCATGGTACTGATTCTCTTGAAGAAACTGCTTTTTTACTTGATTTAACAATAAGATCAAGTAAACCTTTGGTTATCACAGGTTCCATGAGAAGCGCATCAGAACTTGGCTATGATGGACCTGCTAATCTTTCAGCAGCAATATGTACTGCTATTTCAAAAGGAGCCAGAAACAGGGGAGTGCTGGTTTGCCTAAATGATGAAATTAATTGTGCTCATGAAGTAACAAAGGCAAACTCAATGAGTTTAAATGCTTTTAGAAGCCCAAGCTTTGGACCAATTGGAATTGTTGATAATAATCAGGTAATATTTTACAGAGATAATATAAAAAAAGAGCAGATATTAACTGATACTATTGATGACAAGGTAGTGCTTTTTAAATGTGTGTCCGGAATGGATTCATCCCTTATAGATTATTCATTAGCATCAGGAGCATCCGGTATAGTTATTGAAGGAATGGGTAGAGGAAATGTTCCTCCAAATGTAGTTCCCGGGATAAAAAATGCAATAGAAAAAAATATACCGGTGGTTTTGGTAAGCAGATGCTATGAAGGAAGAGTATTAGATACATATGGATATCACGGAGGCGGCAAGGAGCTTAGAAAAATGGGAGTGATTTTTGCGGATAATCTGCCTGGCCAGAAAGCAAGGATAAAACTAATGCTGGCCTTATCTGTAACAAAGGATATAAGCATAATAAAGAAAATGTTCGAAGATGGAATATATAGATAAAACTGAGGCTCATACCTCAGTTTTTTTATGCAGACACTTGAAGCAGATAAATCTATATGAATTATAATTATTTTTATTATCAAATAAAATAATTATTAAAAATTTAAAAAAAAAGAAGGAATTTACTAATATTTATCGAATATAAGTATTAAAGTGGTATGAAGTGGACCAAAGTGGATTTTTCTTGAGGTGAAAGTATGTTTATTGGTGAGTATAATCACGGCTTAGATGATAAAAATAGAATAAAAATACCTGCCAAGTTTAGAGAAGAGCTTAAGGACAGCTTTGTATTAACTAAGGGACTGGATGGCTGCCTTTACATTTATACCATAGAAGAATGGAAAATACTTGAGGATAAGCTGAAAAAACTTCCTCTTACCAGCAAAGATGCCAGAGCATTTGTCAGATTTTTCTTCTCTGGTGCAAACGAAATAGAAATAGACAAACAGGGAAGGGCATTGCTTCCTCAAAATTTAATTGAATATGCAGGCATAAATAAGGAAATAGTAAGTATAGGAGTTTCAAACAGAATTGAAATCTGGAGCAGGGGGAAATGGGAAGAGTATAATAACTCAAATATGGACTTTGATCAGATAGCAGAAAAAATGAATGAACTCTTAATATGAATTTAGGAGATAAATATGGAATTTTCTCATAAACCGGTTTTACTAAATGAAGTAATTGAAGGACTTAATATAAAAGAGGATGGTATATATGTAGACTGTACCTTAGGAGGGGCAGGCCATTCTGCTGAGATAATAAAAAGGCTTGGACAAAATGGAAGACTTATAGGCATAGACCAGGATACTGAAGCGCTGCAGGCAGCAGAAAAAAGATTGTCCAATTATAAAAATTACACATTAGTTCATAATAATTTTTCGAATATAGACTCTATTTTAAGAAATTTAAATATTGAAAAAGCAGATGGAATTCTTATGGATTTAGGGGTATCCTCCTACCAACTTGATAATAAAGAGAGAGGGTTTAGCTATATGCAGGATGCTCCTCTTGATATGAGAATGGACAAAGATAATCCGCTCTCTGCCTTTCAGGTAATAAATTACTATGATGAAGAGTCTTTATATAAGATTATAAGGGATTATGGAGAGGAAAGATTTGCTAAAAATATTGCTAAAAATATTACAGAAATAAGAAAAGAGAGAGATATTAAAGGAACGCTGGAGCTGGTTGATATAATAGTCAGATCTATTCCTAAAAAATTCAGATATGAGGGAAGCCACCCGGCAAAAAGAACTTTTCAGGCTATAAGAATAGAGGTTAACGGAGAACTTAGAATCTTAGAAAAATCTATTCAGGGCAGCGTTGACAATTTAAAAAAAGGCGGAAGATTATGTATAATAACTTTTCACTCCTTAGAGGACAGAGAAGTTAAAAATAAATTTAAAAGTCTTCAGGACCCATGTACTTGCCCAAAGAAATTTCCAATATGCATATGCGGGAAAAAGCCGGAAATAAATATAATAACTAAAAAGCCAATTATTCCTACAGAAGAAGAAACTGCTGAAAATAAAAGAAGCAAATCCTCTAAACTAAGGATATGCGAAAAAATTTAGTATAAAAATAAGCGAAGGTGAATAAAGTGATAATAGTGAATAATCCAGAATCATATGTTAACGGAAATACAGTATTAAAGCCAGAATTTGATGATTATAAGCAAAAATTTAACAATAATAAAAAGCAGCAGCATCAGAAAATAAGAGAAAAAAACCTTAAGGTTAAGATGACAGTTGTAAGAAACATTGTTGTCGCTTTTTTGATAGGAGTAACCATAATATGGAGATATGGTATTGTATATAATATGCAGGGAAATATAAACAGTCTGGATTATAATATTAAAGAGACTATAGCAGAGAATGACAGCTTAAATATTAAACTAGCCACCTTATCAAATTTATCAACTTTAGAGGATGTTTCCACAAAAAAGCTGAACATGGTAAGGATGGATTCAAATCAGATAATCTATTCTGATCTGACAAAAAATAATTTTAAAATAAGTAAGATAGTTTTATCAGAAAGCAAAACAGAAAGCGGATTTATTGATAAAATAATGAAATTATTATTTTAGCTTTTGGAGGTACAAATGGCTAAAAAAACTTATATAGACAGGGCAACAATAAAACGGAGAATGTTCATGGTTTTGTGCATTCTTTTTGTTTTATTTTTTTTATTAGCTTGCAGATTAACATATTTGATGGTGTTTCAGTCTGAAAGATATAAGAGCATAGCAAACGAGCAGTGGACATCCCAGGTAAAAATAGATGCTAAAAGAGGGAAAATATTAGATAGAAATGGAAATGAACTGGCATTGTCTGCTAATGTATACAGAGTAGACCTGGACATGAATACACTTAGAACAACCATGAGCAATAAGAAGCTAACCCAGGATCAGGTAGCAGAAAAGTTATCTAAGGCTCTTGATATGGATGTTAAGGACGTAAATACTGTACTTAATAAGAAGCTTAAATCCGGGCTTCCTCTTGCAACTGCTATTCTTGCAAGAAGAATTGAAAAGGAAAATGCAGATAAGGTAAGGGCTTTAAATCTTCTTGGAGTAAATATTTCAGAGGATACTAAAAGATATTACCCGAATGGAAATTTCTTAAGCCAGGTAATAGGGCATACAAATTCTGACGGAATTGGTTTAACAGGAGTTGAGCTTAAGTATGACAGTTATTTAAAAGGAAAGGCAGGAGAACTTATATCTGAGACTGATCAAAAAAGTCAGTACCTGCCATATACTATTTCAAAATATACCAAGCCTGAAAATGGTAAGGATGTAGTTTTAACTATTGATGACATGATTCAGCATTTTGCAGAAAAAGCAGCCCTTGACGCCATGAAGGTAAATAAGGCAAAAGCAGTTTCCATAATTGTAATGGATCCAAATACCGGAGAGATTCTTGCCATGGCAAATACACCGGGATATGATTTAAATAATCCATGGAAAGATGGAGCCAGCTACGATGAGCTTCAGGCCACCTGGAGAAACAGAGCGGTATCAGATACATTTGAGCCTGGGTCAATATTTAAGGTAATAACAGCATCAGCTGCTATGTCTGAAAAAGTTGTAAATGAAAATTCTACCTTTAACTGCACCGGAAGCTTAAAAGTAGGGGGAAGGACTATAAGGTGCTGGAAGACTTCAGGGCATGGTCAGCAGAGTTTCCTAGATATTCTTAAAAATTCCTGCAATGTAGGCTTTATGAAGGTTGGAGCAGCTCTTGGAAGAGAGAGGCTGAATAAATATATTTATAGTTTTGGACTAGGCAAAAAAACCGGAGTTGATCTGCCTGGAGAAGCCAGCGGAATCGTAAAAAGCACAAATAGTATAACTGAAAGCGATTTAGCCACAATTTCTTTTGGACAGACAGATACCGTGTCCTGTATTCAGTATTTAACAGCCTTTAATGCTGTAGCAAATGGAGGAACATTAATTACACCTCATGTTATGAAGAAAGTAGTAGGATATGATGATAATGATAATGAGAATTATAAGCTGGAATACAATAATTACAATAAGAGAAAGGTATTAGATTCTGAGGTTGCTAAAACTTTAAGAGGATATTTAGAGCAGGTTGTATCAAAGGGAGGAGGGGCCAAAGCTTTTGTTGATGGATATCATATTGCCGGTAAGACAGGAACAGCTCAGAAAATAAGCGGAAAAGGAACCTATGCTTCCGGTAAGTATATTGCTTCCTTTGTAGGAATGGCTCCTGCCGATAATCCTAAGGTTACAGTTATGATTTCCATAGATGAACCTGATCCGTCTAATTATTATGCAGGTCAGATAGCAGCTCCTGTTGCTAAACAGATTTTTTATGATATTTTCAATTATTACTCAATTAATTCAGATGCATCTCAGCAGGATACAAAAAACAGCCTTCTTAAAGATATTATGATTCCGGAGGTAAGAGGATTATTAGTTGAGAATGCAAAAAAATTATTAAGAGAAAATCATCTTGATTTCCAGATAGAGGGAACCGGGAAATATATTACAAAAATTGTTCCTGCGCCGGGAATGTACGTAAAAGAGGGAACAAAATTACTCCTTTACAGTGATAATAATGATAACTATAATAAAGTAGTGGTTGTTCCAAACTTTGTAGGAATGACTAAAGAGAAAGCAGAGGGTGTGCTTAGTAACCTTGGACTTAAGGGAAACTTTACCGGCAGTGGAATGGTGACTGAGCAGAGCATATCAGAAGGTGAGGAAGTAAATAAAGGAACAGCTATTAAATTAAATTTAGAGGTTTTAGGAGATTAAGATGAAAAAACTGAAAGATATTTTAACAGAAATAGAATTTAATCTAAAGAATGGCAGTCTGGAAGACCATATAAATTCTGTGCAGTATGATTCAAGAAAAGTCACTGAGGGAGATGTATTTTTCTCTATTTTCCCATACAAAGATAAGGGAGAAGGGTATATAAAGGATGCAGTATTAAAAGGAGCTAAATATATAGTAATTGATGAAGATATAGATATGGTTTTTGGCTCAAATGTAATAAAGGTACCAAATGTCAGGGAGGCCCTGGCTAAGTCCTGTCAGAATTTCTATGATAACCCTGAGAGAAAACTTAAAATAATTGGAGTTACCGGAACTAACGGAAAGACCACATCTACCTATATGCTTAAAGAGATACTGGAATACTCCGGCTTTAAGGTTGGACTTATAGGAACCATAGCAAATTACATTGGGAAAACCAGGATTCCATCTGCCAATACAACTCCTGAGGCAAAGGAGCTTATGCAGCTTTTTAGAAAGATGGCAGATGAAAAAGTGGACTATGTGGTTATGGAGGTAAGCTCTCACTCACTAGCCTTAAGCCGGGTTTATGGTATAGATTTTATTGCTTCAATATTTACGAATTTAACCCAGGATCATCTGGATTTTCATAAGACCTTTGAAAATTATTTTAATGCTAAGGTTAAGCTTTTTGAAAACAGCAGGATATCCATAATAAATGGGGACAGTGAGTACTGCAGCAGAATAATAAGTAAATGTCTTGGGGAGCATTATACCTATAGCATAAAAGATAAAGCAGATGCTTATGCAGAGGATATAAAAATCACTTCAAGAAAAAGCGAATATATATTAAACTACATGGGGCAAAAGGAAACTATGACTATAAACATTCCCGGTAAATATAATATAGAAAATTCTTTAGGTGTGGCTCTTGCCTGTTTGAAGATAGGCATTCCTATTTGTAAAACCAAGGAAGGCTTCAATAGATTATCCGGAGTTTCAGGAAGATGTGAACTGGTATCTTCAAAATACTCTATTGATTTTGATATAATACTGGACTATGCTCACTCTCCGGACAGCCTTTTAAATGTACTGAAAACAGCCAGAGAATTTACTAAAGGAAGACTTATTTCTGTTTTTGGCTGCGGGGGAGACAGAGATAAAACTAAAAGGCCTATTATGGGAAAAATAGGAACAGATTTAAGTGATTTTTCAATAATAACCTCTGATAATCCAAGAAGTGAGGAACCACTCAGCATTATTGATGATATATTATCAGGGATTACTAAGGATAATTATATTGTAGAGGAAGACAGAAAAACTGCTATAAAAAAATCAATAGAGATGGCAAAACCTGCTGATGTTATTGTAATTGCAGGAAAAGGTCATGAGGATTACCAGATTCTTAAAACAGGAAAGATCCATTTTGACGAAAGAGAAGTAGTTGACAAAATTATTAAGGAGCTATTCTAATGGAAAAGATTTCAATTGAAGATATACTAAAAGCTATAGATGGAAAACTGATAAAGGAAGGAAAAAGCAGTAATTTTAGTGAAGTTTTTATCGATTCAAGAAAGAAAGTCCGGGAGGGTATATTTTTTGGGCTTAAGGGAGAAAAGGTAAATGGCAGTAAATTTGCGGCAATGGCTTCAGAAAACGGAGCATCTCTTATTATAATAGATGAAATGACCGTGGATATTGAGAAAGTAAAAGATTCTGCTTCAGTTATTATTGTAAAAGATACTAAGGAAGCATTAAAAAACTTAGCCAAATACTATAGAGCCTGCCTTAACATAAAAGTTGTTGGAATAACCGGATCTAACGGGAAAACATCTACAAAGGATTTAGCATCTGCAGTGCTAAGCTCTAAGTATAAGGTTCTTAAAACAGAGGGGAATTTTAATAATGATATAGGTCTTCCTCTTACCGTTTTTAAATTAGATAATTCTTATGATGCAGCTGTTCTTGAGATGGGCATGAGTAATTTAGGGGAAATCCACAGCCTTGTTGATATAGCAAGACCTGATATTGGGATAATAACAAATATCGGAGTATCGCATCTTCAGAACTTAAAGACAAGAGAAAATATTTTAAAGGCAAAACTGGAGATAACGGACTTTTTTGATAAGGAAAATACACTGATTATTAATGGAGATAATGATCTTTTAAAAGATATTAAAGATGATAAATTCAGTATAATTAAGGCTGGAAAAGAAAAATACAACAATATATATGCAAATGATATTAAGCTTTTAGAAAATGGGGTATCCTTTGGCATCTGGGAAGATGGAAATTATATGGACTGCGTATTTATAGCAGCGCTGGGAGAGCATTCAGTTACCAATTCAATTCTGGCAATAGCTCTGGGCAGAAAAATGGGACTTACATACGCTGAGATAAAAGAAGGAATTAAAAATTTAGATAAAACTAAAATGAGGCTGGAGGTAATTGATAAGACAAATTATAAAATAGTAAATGACTGCTATAATGCCAGCCCTGATTCTATGAAGGCTGCAATAGATGTAATAAAATCATTTAAAGGAAGAAAAATTGCAGTTCTTGGAACTATGCTGGAGCTGGGAGAAAGTTCTGCTAAAATGCATAGAGAAGTTGGAAGATATGCTAAAGAAAATGGAGCAGATATGCTGCTGGCCGCAGGTGACTTCAAAGATGAATATTTAAGTGGCTTTGGAAATGGCTGCCATACTTTTAGTAATAAAAGGGACTTAGCCTTATTTCTAAAAGATAATATAAGACAGGATGATGTAATACTAATTAAAGCTTCCAGGGGAATGAAGTTTGAAACAATTATAGAGGAGCTAAATTAAGAAAGGATTTATTATGAATACGATAATTAACGGAAAACTTATATATGCAGCACTTGCTGCACTATTTATTTCACTTTTGGCAGGTCCGGTTATTATACCTGTTCTTCATAAGCTGAAGTTTGGACAGAATATAAGGGATGATGGACCTAAAAGCCATAAAATAAAAACGGGAACTCCTACTATTGGAGGAATTATATTTATTTTTTCAGTAGTAGTTACCATGTTTATTATGGCAGTTAAGTTTAATGATGAAGGCATGATAGCCCTTTATTCATTTTTAGCCTTTGGCTTTGTGGGGCTTTTAGATGACGGTCTTAAGATATATCATAAGAAGAATCTGGGTCTTAGAGCTTATCAGAAAATGCTGCTTCTTCTTATAGCATCTGTTTTTCTGACTTACTATGGATATAAAAATCCCAATATAGGAACTAACATAATAATCCCATTTTGGGGAAGAAGCCTTGATTTCGGAAAATTATATATACCCTTTGTAATATTTTATTATTTATGCGTTACAAATGCAGTTAACTTAACTGATGGACTAGATGGACTGGCATCTACTATAACCATATTAGTTATGACATTCTTTACAATAGTAAGCTATACAAATTCCCATTATACTCTGTCAATATTTTCAGCAATAGTAACCGGAGGGCTTCTGGGGTTTTTAAGATATAATTCCTATCCGGCTCAGGTTTTTATGGGAGATACCGGTTCTTTAGCTTTAGGGGGAGCAGTAGCAGCTGTTGCCATGATATTAAAAGCTGAATTTTTGGTAATAATTGTAGGTGGAATATATGTACTTGAAGTACTTTCTGTTGTAATTCAGGTTGCATCCTATAAGCTTACAGGGAGAAGAGTGTTTAAGATGGCTCCTATCCACCATCATTTTGAGCTAAGCGGATGGCATGAAACGAAAATAGTTTCTGTGTTTTCCATTATTACAGTAGTTCTTTGCCTGATAGGATTTTTATCCTTTTAATTATATAGGAGGAAGGTATGAATAAAAATAAGCCAAATATGAAATCCTTTGACTTCGTTTTATTTTCAGTGATTATAATACTGGTGGCTTTTGGAGTAATAATGGTTTTTAGTGCCAGTTCATATACCTGCGCTTTGGACCCAAATATAAATGACAGCATGTATTATTTGAAAAGACAGAGTCTATGGGCGCTCATCAGTTTATGTGCCATGATATACATGGTTAGATTTGATTATCATAAAATAAAAAAATATACCGGACTTCTTATGGTATTAAGCTTTGGACTGCTGCTTCTCACCTTTGCATTTCCTGAGGTAAATGGTGCAAAAAGGTGGATAAGGCTTGGACCTTTGGGTAATTTTCAGCCTTCTGAGCTGGTTAAATATGTAGTAGTATTTTTCATGGCTAAAGGAATAGAAAATAAAGGAGACAGGATAAAAAAATTTTTCAGCGGAGTTGTACCTTACCTTATGATAGCAGGAATATATGCAGGCATAGTTTTAATCCAGAAAAACCTGAGCATTGCTGCTGTTATAATTATTATTACCTTAATCCTGTTATATATAGGAGGTATAAAACAGTTCCATTTTTGGGGAATATTAGTTCCATTTTTTGGAGCTGCCGGTGCCGCCGCTGCTATATTTGTACCTTACAGGATGAAAAGACTTATGAATTTTATTAATCCCTGGGCTACAGCTAAAACAGAGGGTTATCAGCTGTGTCAGTCTCTTCTTGCTATAGGAACCGGAGGCATATGGGGAGTTGGGCTGGGCCAGTCCAGACAGAAAAGGTTTTTCCTGCCGGAGAGACATACAGATTTTATATTCTCAGTAACTGCTGAGGAACTTGGCCTTATTGGATGTACTGTCATAATATTATTATTTTTAGTATTTATTTGGAGAGGCATAGTTACAGCTATAAGAGCAAAGGATGTTTATGGAACTATTTTGGCTTCAGGTATAACATCAGTTATTGCTGTTCAGGCAATAATAAATATTGCAGTTGTATCAGGATCTTTCCCGGTAACCGGGGTTCCTCTTCCATTTATAAGTTATGGAGGTTCGTCACTGCTTATTAATTTAATGGCTGCAGGGATTTTACTTAATATTTCAAGGCAGATAAATAAAAGTTTTTAATAGGGGATATTATGAATGATAGAAAAGATAATCAGCTTATTATAAAAAGAAGAAAGAAGAGAATTAGAAGAAGATTTTTTGTCTTCTCACTATTATTAATAATTACCTCAATAGCACTTGCTTTTAATCTTAAAACCTTTGATATAAAAGAAATATTTGTAAAAAATAACGTAAAAGTGACAAAAGATGATATAATTAATCTATCAGGTATAAGTATAGGAGATAATATTTTTTATGTGAGTTTTTATAAGAGTAAAAAGAATATATTGTCAAATCCTTATATAAAAACTGTGAAATTAAAAAGAAAGCTTCCAGGCAGCATTGAAATATCCGTAACTGAAAGAAATGAGGCTGTATATTTTCAAAAGGAAAACAGCTTTTATATACTCGATGAAACCGGTGTATTTCTTAAGAAAAGCAGCGAAGCTCCAGCATTACTTAAGATAAAAGGCATAGAAAACAAAGTATCCTATGAAAAAAATTCTATATTGTTTAAGGACAGCAGATATAAATATGCTATAGAAAAGTTTAGTATACTAGATTTTTCTTCTAAATATAATAAATATAAGTTTAAATCTGTAGATTTAAGCAGCCTGGTTAATATTAAATTATACATAAATAATATGGAAATAAGATTAGGCAGCGATGAGGATCTTTTAGACAAAGTTAATAAAGCCATAAGTATTATGTCTAAAGACGGTGTGTCTTTGGAGAAGGGTTATATTGATGTTAGTTTTAAGGGAATTCCGGTATTTTATATAGAAAAATAGGAGGAGTATATGAAAAGACTAAATGCCAGGGTATCTGTTATGGTTGTATGTATAATATTAAGCTTTATTTTAACAAGTCAGTTTAGAAATATATTAAACAAAAGTAAGTATTACGATACTACAGCTACTTCAGATATAACTGTTGAGCTGGAGAGCCTTAAGAGCCAAAAGGAAGCTCTTGAGAAAAGTGTAACTGAACTGCAGACAAAAATATCTCAATATGAAAAATCTTCTACAGAAAAAAATGGAAAAACTACACAGATACTAGAAGAGCTTAATAATACAAGATTAGTAACGGGTCAGACAGATGTAAAAGGGCAAGGAGTAACAGTAACTCTGATTCCCAAAACCGGACTTCTGGGAACTCCCTCAGAAGAAGGAAGAATTAACGACAGAGATATAATTGTTATATTAAATGAATTAAGATTTGCAGGGGCAGAAGCAATAGCTGTTAATGATATAAGGATAACCGGCTATTCCGGAATTAGAAATTCAGGAAGTTATATTATGGTTAATAATGATGAAAGAGTTCTTCCAATGAAAAAGGTTGAAATAAAGGCTATCGGTAAAAAAGAAGACTTGCAGTCATCTCTGGATATATTTCAGCAGGCTAATGATTTCACCGGCGTATTTGAAATGAAGGTGGAGCCCTCAGATGATATAACTATTAATAGATACCTTAAATCATACAGCTTCCAATATGCAAAATCAGTTAATGAGGTGAAATAATATGTATATAATATTTGGACTTTTGCTTGGGGTAGTATTAGGACTTGTTTTAAAAATTAATATTCCGGATCAATTCACATCATATGTTTCAATAGCTATTCTGGCATGCATAGATTCTGTATTTGGAGCGATAAGAGGTAATCTATATAAAAACTTCCAGGCTGATATATTTATATCCGGATTTTTTGGAAATGCAATACTTGCAGCAGCTCTCGCTTATTTAGGAGATAAGCTGGGAGTTCCAATATATCTGGCAGCAGTTTTAGTATTTGGAGGAAGAATATTTGATAACTTCGCAAATATAAGAAGAAAATTGCTGGAAAACTATAAAAGCAGTAAAGATAAAAATAGTGATACTGTATAAGGAGTGGTTAAATGGTAAAAAATGATGCCAAGTACTTTATACTTATAGGCAGTATTGTTATAGGTACATTAGTAAGCTCCAATATAGATACAAGTAATAAAAGAAACTTAAAAATACTAAATGCATCTCAATACAGAGAAGCAATAGATGAAAGATATTCTCTTAAAAATGATATAGAGAGCTTGTCTGATAAATATTCTAAAGCTAAACTGAAGCTGGATAAATACAATGATGAAGATACTTCAAAAAGTGAGATTTTAAATGATATTCAAAAGGAACTGAATTTAAATAATAAGATAATGGGAACTACAGAGGTTACAGGCCCAGGCATTGAAATTAGGCTAAAGGATGCAATGGAAGAATATTTAGAAACTAACGATATATATAACTTGATTCATGATCAGGATATGATTCAAGTTATTAATGACATTAAAAATTCCGGAGCAGAAGCTATAGAAATAAATGGAATAAGGATAATAGACAGAACAAAAATATACTGTAATGGTGTATTTTTAAGAATTAATGACGTATTAGTAGCGGCACCTTTTAACATATCTGTCATCGGCAATAAGGACTCTATGAGAAAATATCTGCTCAGCGCTGATAATTATTTGGCTTATCTGCAGGTAAGAGGTATTTATGTATCAATTGATGATAAAGACAGCATTAAAATTCCAGCATACAAGGGAAATATAGACAGCAGCTATTTAGCGGATCCAACTGCAAAAAAATAAGATAATTTAAAGGATTTTAGGCAAATAAGCAGAATATATTAAGGAGAGCGGTAAATTTGTCCATACTCAAGAATATTAATAAAATTTTAGGTGAAATACCAGAAGAGATAAAGCTAGTAGCCGTTTCAAAAACCAGATCCATTGAAGAAATAAAAGAAGTTTATGACTTTGGCATAAGGGATTTTGGGGAAAATAAGGTTCAAGAAATGATTTTAAAGGAAGAAAAATTAAACAAGGATATAAAATGGCATTTAATAGGTCATCTTCAAAGAAATAAGGTTAAATACATAGTTGGTAAAGTTTATTTAATACATTCGCTGGATAATATAAATCTTTTAAGGGAGATAGAAAAAGAATATAAAAAACAAAATTTAACAGCTAATTCTCTAATTGAAATAAACATTGGCAGAGAAGAAAGCAAAACCGGTATTCTTGCTGAAAACCTGGATGAATTAATTTTTGAAATCGAAAAGTGTGAAAATGTTAAGATTTTAGGATTAATGGCGATAATACCTAGGGGAGATGAAATAGCTTGTTTAAACTATTTTAAAAAAGTAAAGGAATTATATGACAGGCTTTCAAAAATAAAATATAAAAACATCAGCATGAAAATTCTTTCAATGGGCATGACTTCGGATTATAAATATGCTGTAAGAGAAGGCTCAAACATGGTAAGAATAGGTGAAGGCATTTTTGGAAAAAGAAATTATAATAGGGAGGGTTAAAATGGCTGGAAAAGGCATAAAAAGAGTATTAGAATTCATAGGACTTGAGGATGATAGTGAAAATAATGAAATGGAGGAATATACTGAGGAATTAGATAATGAGTATTCTAATCAGCAGGGGTCAGAGGAGGAGACTCCATTTCAAAGAAAAAGAGGGAATAATAAAGTGCTTAATATTCACACAAACAGCTTAGCAAAGGTTGTAATAGTTAAGCCAACAGAATATGAGGAAGCAACTAATATTTGTGATAATTTAAGAAATAGAAAGATAATAGTAGTCAATACAAATTCACTGGAGCAAAAAGTTGCTCAAAGACTCCTTGATTTTATTGGAGGAGCCTGCTATGCATTATCTGGAGATCTGCAGGAAATAGAAAATGGCATATATATACTATCCCCATCTAATGTAGAAGTGTCCAGTGATTTAAAAAACGAACTGTCTAACAAAGGAATATTTAATTGGAATAAATAAGAAATTGCAAATTCAATTTTCGTAAGGGTGATTTAATGAATACATTTTTATATAACATAATAGACAAACTTTTTAACATTATTCAGATTTCTATTTTTATCGAATGCATATTATCCTGGATGCCAAATATTAGAGAAAATACTGTGACAGATTTATTACATAAAATAAATGAACCATTTCTTAAACCTGGCAGATACCTTCAGGATAAATTACTTCCTAACCTTATGGTAGATTTTTCACCCATAATTGCACTGTTTATAATCTCATTTATAAGACGTATAATATTTGCCATATTGTAATGGATAGAGATAGTTTTTTTAATATGTTTACAAAAACGGATGAAACAGATCTTTATAGTATATATAATGATATAATATCAGCTGAAAGTAATAATTATCCTGCTGTATCAAAAGATTTTCTGACACCTAATGTTTGGAAAACTATTATAGAATGTAAAAAACAGCTGAATATAAATGTTAGAACCTATGGGGTATTTGAAGAATCAGAGAGAAGAACTTTAATATTTAATTCCAAGGGAAACTTTGGAGTTAAATTAGTAAAAATTGAAAACAATAATAAGTTTATCTCCTTGTCTCATAGGGATTATTTAGGAGGAGTTTTATCTTTAGGTATAAAAAGACAGAAACTTGGAGATTTTATATTGAAGGATAATGTATGTTATTTTCCCTGCAAAGAAGAGATAGCTGAATATTTATCAGATAATATTAAAACCATAGGAAATACAAAGGTTAAAGTCAGCTTAATTGATAAGGAAGCTGTTAACTTACTCATCATTGATTATGATGACATAGCAATTGAAGTTCCATCCCTTCGGCTTGATTCCATAGTTTCTGAAATCACAAAATCATCCAGAAACGAAGGCGTTAACCTTATAAAAAGGGGATTTGTTTTTTATAATTATTCTGAAGCTGATGATAAAAGCAGGATGATCAGTTTAAATTCTGTTATAACAATAAGAGGCTATGGTAAGTATAAGATAGAAGATGAAATAGGAAAAACAAAAAAAGGAAATATAAAAATTTATATAAAAAAATATAAATAGGGGTGGTAAAATGAGAATAACATCTATGGATATCAGTAATAAGGAATTCAAAAAATCTATGCGTGGTTATAATTCTGACGAGGTAGAAGACTTTTTAGATAAAATCGCTGAGGATTATGAAGAAATGTATAAAGAAAATACTTCATTAAGAGAGAAATTTGCTCTTTTAAATGAGAAACTGGATCATTATAAGGATATTGAAAATACAATTCAAAATACACTTCTTCTTGCTCAAAATACATCAGAGCAGACTAGGAAAACTGCAAATGATGAAGCAGAAAGCATAATCAGAAGGGCTAATGATGAAAGCCAAAGGATAATCGAAAAGGCTAATAATCAGGTAGTAAAAGTAAATGATGATTTTCAGAATACAAAAAGTGACTTTTCTAAATTTGTAGCTAAATATAGGAATTTTATGAAAACACAAATGGATATGTTTTCTGATATGGAATCAGATTTTGTTAAATCATATAATTTGGTTTCCTACAAGGTAGAAGAAGTTAAAGAAAAGGGAATAGTTACAGAAGAAAAAGAGGAAGAAACAGTTAAAGAAGAGGATTTAAATAACGTTAAGAATTTCTATGTTTAGTTAAAAAACCTGTATAAGGATTTATAATAGGTGAAAATATGGATAATTTAGCATCTCTTAAAAATATGAAATTTAATATTAATGTAATGGAAAAAGATTTTTTAAAGGATAGCCCTGTAATTATTGCGGGACCTTGTTCTGTAGAAGGATATAAAGTATATAGAGATGTTGCTCTTAAAGTAAAGGAAGCAGGAGCGAATGCTCTTCGCGGCGGTGCCTTTAAACCAAGAACCTCCCCCTTCGAATTTCAAGGATTGGCGTTTGAAGGGCTTAAGATAATAAAAGAGGTTAAAGAAGAGGTAGGTCTTCCTGTAGTTTCTGAGCTTTTAGATCCCAGAGATGTAGAGATGGCAGTAGGTTCCATCGATATTATCCAAATAGGCTCCAGAAATATGTATAATTATTCCCTGCTGAAAGAAGCTGCTAAAACTAATCTTCCTATTATGATAAAAAGAGGGATGGCAGCCAGTCTTAAAGAGTGGCTTTATGCTGCTATGTATATAATAGAAGGCGGAAACAGAAGTGTCATGCTTTGTGAAAGAGGAATAAGAACTTTTGAAAACAGTACAAGAAACACCTTAGATTTAAATTCTGTAGCTCTTATAAGCCATAAGTACAAAATACCGGTAATAGTTGATCCAAGTCACGGAACCGGAAACAGAGACTTAGTCTATAATATGTCTTTAGCTTCTATTTTTGCCGGTGCTTCAGGGCTTATGATTGAAACCCACACTGATCCTAATGCTTCAATTTCTGATAAAGAACAGACTATAAGTATTGAAAAACTGAAATCAATAATTAATAAAGTAAACAGTTTAAAATAATGTAATAATATTTTTGCCTTTTGAAACAATATATATATGGAATTGCATAACACTTATACATTTCTAAAATATGAGGAGGGTAAAGATATGGATAGAGACATAAACTATTTCAAAGATAAGCTTTTAAAAGAAAAAGAAAAGCTAATATCAATAATTTACCGTTTAGAAGAAGGTAAAGATAATGAGTTTTCCTCAGAGCTTTCTCTTTATGACAATCATACAGGAGATGCAGGCTCTGAACTTTTTGATAAAGAAAGAAATTTAGCATTAAAGAGAAATGAATATAAAATATTTGATGAGATAAATAAATCTCTGGAAAAAATCAATAATGGCAGTTATGGTATCTGTGATTCATGCAGCGGAGAGATAAATGATGAGAGACTTGATTTTATCCCCTATACCAAATACTGTGTCACCTGCCAAAAGGAAATTGATAAAAAAAGAGAAAGAACAATGGAAGACAGACCTCAGGAGGAGAATGTAATAGCTCCTAATTTTAACTATGATTATGATGAGTTTTATTCTGATGATGTAAGCTATACAGAGGATATAGAAAAAATAAGCAATGAGGACTATAAACGAGGTCTTCCGGATTAACCTTAGGGGGATGGGAATGGAAATAATAATAATAATTTTAGGGCTTCTTCTAGATAGAGTAACTAAGCTATGGGCTGTCAGTTATTTTAAAACACATGATGACATAATAGTAATTAAAGATTATTTTAATATTACATATCTTACAAATAAGGGTGCTGCTTGGGGAAGCTTCCAAAATAAATTATTATTTCTTAGCATTATAACTTCTGCGGTAGTTATATTTATGATTTATTACCTTATCAAAAACAAGAAAAACAGCAGACTTTTAAATATTTCACTGGCTCTTATTATATCGGGAGCACTTGGTAATCTGTTCGACAGGATATATTACAAATATGTAGTTGATTTTATATTATTCCACTTCAGAGATGTATATTATTACCCTGTTTTCAATGTAGCTGATATGTTTGTTGTAATTGGAACAATACTTCTTGTTATTTATGTTTTGTGGCTGGATAAGAATGAAGATTGAAAAAATATTAATAGAAGCTGAAGATGAAGGTTCCAGAATAGACAAATTTCTAAACAAATACTTTCCTGATTTGTCAAGAAGCTTTCTTCAAAATATTATAAAAGAAGGAAATGTTCTTATAAGTGAAAAAGTAATAAAGCCAAATTATAAGCTTAGGGAAGGAGATCATATAATTATAAATCTTCCTGAGCTTAAAAAAATTGAAACGCTGCCGGAGAATATTCCTCTTAATATATTATACGAGGATAAGGATGTTATTGTAGTAAATAAGCCTCAGGGAATGGTAGTTCATCCGGCCCATGGCAATTACTCAGGAACCTTGGTTAATGGACTTTTATATCACTGCAGGGATTTATCCGGAATAAACGGAGTATTAAGGCCAGGTATTGTCCATAGAATTGATAAAGATACATCTGGAGTAATAGTGGCTGCTAAAAATGATTTTTCCCATATTAATTTATCATATCAGCTTAAAGAACATTCCATGAACAGAATATATAACTGCATTGTTTATGGTCATTTTAAAGAAAGTGAGTTTACTGTTGAAAAGCCTCTTGGAAGAGATAAAAATGACAGAAAAAAAATATCAATAAGGTCAGATGGAAAGATAGCCATATCTCATTTTAAAGTATTAGAAGAATATAAAAACTTCTCACTTTTGGAATGCATACTGGAGACTGGAAGAACCCATCAGATAAGAGTTCATTTAAGCTCTATGTCTCACCCCATTGTAGGAGATAAGGTGTATGGAATTCAAAGTGAAAAGTTTAAATTAAATGGTCAGCTGCTTCATGCCAGAGTCCTTGGCTTTGTTCATCCAAGAAGTAATATATACATGGAATTTGAAGCACCATATCCTGATTATTTTGCAGAGTTTATAGGTAAACTGAAAAATAGTTGAAATATGTCGTATTATGTGATAATATAATAAAAGTTAATTCTTTAAGTGATCCGGTGAGATCGTAAGAATAGTAGCGAAAGTACGCCTGGATCATTTGATTCAGGCTTTTTTTTTGGAGGTGAGGATATGAAATTTAAATCGCAGCTTTTAGATGACAAAGCTTTAAACAGATCCCTTATAAGAGTAGCTCATGAAGTAGTTGAAAAAAATAAGGGAATTGATAATGTAGTTTTAGTTGGTATAAAAAGAAGAGGCATGCCTATAGCAAAGAGAATATCTAAGCTTATAGAAGATTTTGAGGGAGTATCCGTACCTGTTGCAACTGTTGACATAACACTTTACAGGGATGATCTTACAAAGGTTAATGATATGCCAATAGTTAAGGATAAGGATTTGGAGATCAATGTACATAATAAAATAGTAGTTTTAGTAGATGATGTTTTATTTACCGGAAGAACAGCAAGAGCCGCTATGGATGCCGTAATGGCAGCAGGAAGACCAAAGATGGTACAGCTTTTAGTTGTAGTTGACAGAGGGCACAGAGAGCTTCCGATCCGGGCGGATTATGTTGGCAAGAATATCCCTACATCTCAAAATGAAGTAATTCAGGTTGAGGTTAAGGAGATAGACGGTATTGATGGTGTAAAGATTTTTGAAAAATAAATATAAAATCTTTTAATCTAATCCAGTGAGATTAAAAAGGAGGAAAATTATGAAAAACTATGTAGACGTAGAAGAAAAATTACCTATTCTTAAAACAATCCCCCTGTCATTCCAGCATTTATTTGCTATGGTAGGTGCAACAATCCTTGTACCAATGCTGACAGGACTTAGCCCATCTATCGCACTGTTTTGCAGCGGTGTTGGAACTCTTATTTATATCATATGTACAAAAGCAAAGCTGCCAGCTTATATAGGTTCATCCTTTGCATTTATAGTACCTATGATGACAGCAACTAAAAATTTCGGTGCAGCATCCATGTTATCAGGAATTATAGCCGCAGGAGTTGTTTATGTTATAGTGGCAGCTATAATTAAATTTACAGGTATTGGCTGGTTAAACAGAGCTCTTCCATCAGTTGTTGTTGGTTCTGTTGTATTAGTAATTGGTCTTTCCCTGGCATCAACTGCAGTTAACTGGGCAGGATTAAACCCGGCGCAAGTACCTGCCGGAATGGAGAATGTATCAAGAGGCTATTGGATACTGGTTGCAGTTATTACAATTGGTGTTGCAATTGTTGGAAGTATGTATTTTAAAGGCTTTGCAGGAGTTATTCCAATACTTATTGCTATGGTAGTAGGATATATATTCGCATTAATATTTAAGATAATACCAGATTCAGCAATAAAAGAAATAACATCGGCACCATTATTTAAAATGCCTGCCTTCTTACTCCCTAAGTTTAACTGGAGTGCAGTTATTCTTATGGCACCAGTTGCATTTGTTACAATAACAGAGCATATTGGACATGTCTATGTTACAAATAACGTATGCGGAAGAGATTTTACTAAAGATCCAGGTCTTCACAGATCCATATTAGGAGATGGCCTGGCTACCTGCTTTGCAGGATTAGTTGGAGGACCTCCAAACACAACCTATGGTGAAAACATTGGAGTTATGGCAATAACTAAGGTTTACAGCGTATGGGTTATAGGAGGAGCTGCAATAATTGCAATTATACTTTCCTTCATAGGACCTGTAAGTGCAATACTTAAAAATATGCCTCTGCCGGTTATGGGAGGAGTAAGCATTCTTCTGTTTGGAATAATAGCTTCCTCTGGATTTAGAATATTTGTTGATGATAAGGTTGACTTTTCTAAAAAGAGAAATCTGCTTATATCATCAGTTATAATAGTAATAGGAATAGGCGGAGCCAGCATAAAGTTTGTTATGATGGGATCACCTGTAGAAATTTCCGGTGTAGCCCTTGCTACGCTGATTGGAATTGCATTAAATCTTATACTTCCACAAAAGAGCGTAACAGAGTAAAAAAAGTAAATTTATAATAGAAATAGAGTGCCTTAGGCATTCTATTTTTTTGCTTATGATATAATACAGAAAAGAGGTGGTATTATGAAAATATATTCCTGGAATGTTAATGGACTTAGGGCTATATTAAAAAAAGATTTTATTAAGTTTATAAAAGAGGAGGATCCGGATATACTATGTATTCAGGAGACAAAGCTTCAGGAAAGTCAGCTGACAGAGGAAATAGAAAAAATAGAGGGACGGTTCTCATATTTTTCATTTGCTGAAAAAAAGGGATACAGCGGAGTTGCTGTATATTCAAAAGAGGAGCCTATTAGCGTAAAACATGGTTTGGGTATAGAAAGATTTGATAGTGAAGGAAGAATATTAATATTAGAATACACTGATTTTTTTCTTTTTAATATATATTTTCCTAATGGTCAGATGAGTGCCGATCGATTAAATTATAAAATGGAATTTTATGACTGCCTTTTAGAGTATGCAAATAATATGGTAAGTGAGGGTAAGAAACTCCTTATTTGCGGAGATTACAATACTGCCCATACAGAGCAGGATATAAAAAATGCCAAGGCTAACGAGAATAATTCAGGATTTTTGAAAATTGAGAGAGAATGGATTGATAAATTCATTCAAAATGGTTACACTGATACATATAGATTTATATATCCGGATGAAGTTAAGTATTCCTGGTGGAGCTACAGGTTTAGAGCCAGAGAAAGAAATACCGGCTGGAGAATAGATTATCATTTTGTTTCAAATAATTTATTAGAAAAAGTAAAGGACGCTGATATTCTAACTAATGTTATGGGTTCAGATCACTGCCCTGTTATGGTGGAATTAGCATAGGTGAGTTATGAAATTAATTGCAACTACTACCTTTGGGATTGAGAAGGTATTAAAAAATGAATTAAAAGGCTTAGGCTATAATGACTTGAAAGTTTTGGACGGAAGAATATATTTTGATGGAGAGGAAAAAGATGCTGCAAAGTGCTGCCTTAATCTTAGGACAGCAGACAGAATGTTTATAAAGCTGAAAGAGTTTAAAGCAGAAAGCTTTGAGGAATTATTTCAGGGAGTTAAAGAATTTCCATTTGAAGATATAATAAGTATTGATGGACAGATAATAGTAAATGCCAAGTCTAAAAAGTCAAAGCTTTTTTCTATTTCCGACATTCAAAGCATATCAAAGAAGGCAATAATTGAATCACTTAAGAAAAAATATAAGGTGGATTGGTTTAAAGAAACAGGTCCGGCTTATAGGTTTGAAGTAAATTTAAATAATGATACAGCAGAGATAAATTTAGACCTTCCGGGAGAGGCTCTTCACAAGAGAGGGTATAGGGAAAGAGCAGGTGAGGCTCCTCTTAAAGAAACCTTAGCAGCTGCCATAGTCCTTCTCACAGGTTACAATGGAGACAGAGCATTTTCAGACCCCTTCTGTGGTTCAGGAACAATTCCAATTGAAGCTGCCATGATAGCTAAAAATATACCACCAGGGCTTAATCGAAGCTTCCTGGCAGAAACAAACGGACTTATAAGAAAAGATATTTGGGATGCTGAGAGAGAAATAGGAAAGTCTTTAATAAATGATAAAGATATTAAGATACTGGCCTCAGATATAGATGGAAATATATTAAAAACTGCCAGAGAAAATGCATCTATTGCCAAAGTAGATGATTATATATCATTTCAGAAGCTGGATTTTAAAGAATTCTCTTCAAGAAAAAAATATGGGATTATGGTTTCAAATCCGCCCTATGGTGAAAGAATAGGTGAAAAAGCAGAGGTTCAGGAAATATATAAAGATTTAGGGAAGCTGTATAAAAACCTTCCGGAATGGTCTTTTTATATATTGACTTCAAACCTGATATTTGAAAAGCTTTTTGGAAAAAAAGCAGATAAAAACAGAAAGCTTTATAACGGGAGCATGCTTTGTTATCTATATCAATATATTAATAATCCAAAAGAGTAGGCTAGCCTACTCTTTCTAAATTTATAGCAGCTGTTGGAGTTACATATATTGTATTGTTCGTGGTATATATGACCATGCCCGGTTTCGCCCCGTTTGGCTTTTTAACATTCTTTACAAAGGTATAGTCTACAGGCACCTTGGAGGAAGTCCTGCCTTTGCTGTAAAATGCTGCTAAGATAGCTGCTTCATTTAGTGTAACTTGGCTTATATCTCTTCCTTTAATTATTACATGAGACCCTGGAATGTCCTTTGTGTGGAGCCAGGTGTCAGTTTTATCCGCAAATTTTAAAGTAAGATAATCGTTTTGAATATTATTTTTCCCCACATATATATCAATTCCTTCTGAGGATTTATAATGCATTGGCTTTGCAGGGGTTTCCTTTGCCTTTTTGCCTGCTCTGTATTTAATATATCCTGTTTCTATAAGCTCCTTTTTTATCTCATCTATTTCCTTATAGGTATCACAGTTTATTATGTTTGTAAAAACGGAATTAAGATATTGGAGTTCTTCCTCAGATAAATCCAGCTGAATATGGCTCATTTTTTCAGTGCTTTTCAGCTTATTGTATTTTTTATAATAATCCTGAATGTTATGAGAGGGGGACTTTTGAATATTAAGCTTTATTTCTATTTCTTCATTTTCATTGTAGTAATTCTGAAGCTTAATTTTATCCAACCCAGCTTTAAGAGAATATATATTGGCAGTTAAAAGTTCTCCCTTTAGCTTATATGTATCCTTGTCTTTAGCCTTTTCCAGATTATCCTTTAGAATTCTTATCTTTTTTTCACAGCGTTCAATATTAGTATTTACTATTTTCTGAAGATTTGAGCTTTTTGAGTTTAGCCTGTCATTTTTATCTTTATTAAAATAAAAGTCAGAAATAAGCTTTGAAGGGCTGCTGTATATCACTTCTTCATAGGAATCCATATAGGAAAGAAATGTGGGAGAAAAATCCTTAAATTTTCCTAATTTTTTATATAAATAAAAGGAATCCATAGAATCTAAGTCTTTAAAAAACTGGAATACACCATTTATATTATCCTTATACCTTATATACAGTTCCTTAGACAGCGGAGTACTTACTCCTGTAAAACAGTTAGAAAAAATAAAGCTGTCAAAAATTACATTTTTATCCTTAATAAAAAGAGATAATTCATCATAATTTGAATTATAAGGATCTAATTTATCAGATTTTGGAGGAAAAACAAAGCTTAATTTAGGAAGAAGAGTCCTTACTCTATTTATGTCTGGAGTTACATGCTTAATTGAGTCCATTATAAGATTATCTCTTTCCCTGACCAGCGTTATATTACTGTGCCTTCCCATTATTTCTACATATAAATTATATATACTGTTAAATCCAAGCTCATCTGTATTTGAAAAGGTAAACTTTATTATCCTGTCGCTTCCTATTTGCTCTATGCCCAGAACTTTCCCTCCTTTTAAATATTTTCGGAGTACCATGCAGAACATAGGAGCTTTTATTGGGTTTTCCTTATTTATATCTGTAATATGTATCTTAGGATAGACTGGGGAGGAGCTTATAAGAAGCTTTATATTTTTACTGTTATTTCTTATAAAAATAATTATTTCGTTTTCTTCAGGCTGATTTACCTTATCTACCTTCCCATTTATAATTGTATTTTTTAATTCCTTAACTATCCCTCTTAAAAATATTCCATCTAATGCCATTATTTCACCTCATAAAATTTTCCTTAGATTATAAGTATATCATTACCCGGTTTTAAAATAAAGCAAGTTGCCTTACATAAAGTAATGTTGTATATTTATAATATATGGAGGTGTAATATGGAATTTTATAAATTAAATGGAATAGGAAATGATTTTATACTTATTGATGACAGAAACGGATATTTACAGGGAAGAGAAAGAGAAACAGCAGCTTTGCTTTGTAACAGACATTTTTCTATAGGAGCTGACGGAATTTTACTGCTTAGGGAAAGCAAAATATCAGATATTAAGATGGACATATATAATAGTGACGGCTCCTATGCCAGTATGTGCGGCAATGGAATAAGATGCTTTGCAAAATATGCTTATGAAATGGATAAAGTTAATAAGAATCTAATTGATATAGAAACCGGAGATGGAATAAAAAAAGCATTTTTAAATATTGAAAATGGAATAGTATCTTCAGTTAAAATAAATATGGGAAAGGTAACTGAGGATAAAAATATAATCGACAAAGAAATAGAGGCTAATGGAAGAAAATATATTATAAATACATACCATATGGGAGTTCCTCATACTGTTATCTATGGGAAACTAGACAGCTTTGATGTAAATGAAGGAAAATATATCGAAAAAATGGACATTTTTAAGCAGGGAACTAATGTAAATTTTGTTGAAGTTATTAATAATAATGAGTTTAAAATAATGACTTATGAAAGAGGAGCAGGACCAACCTTAGCCTGCGGTACCGGAACCTGTGCTTCATTTTATTATCTAAACAGCAGAGGCAAAGTTAAAGATAAGGCTTTAGCTCACCTTGTAGGAGGAGATCTTATAGTTGAAAAAATTGGCAGTGATATATATATGGAGGGTCCGGCTGAAATTTCCTTTAAAGGAGAAGTAATGATATGATTTATTATTACATAACTGTATTATTTTTTGGACTGGTCATTGGAAGCTTTTTGAATGTTGTTATTTGGAGAGTTCCCAGAAATGAGTCTATTTCCTTTCCTCCATCTCACTGCCCGAAATGCGAAAGCCGAATAAAACCCTATGATTTAATTCCTGTAATAAGCTATATCATCTTAGGAGGAAAATGCAGAAGCTGCGGGGAGGCGATATCCATTGAATATCCTATAGTTGAACTTATAAATGGAATAATGTATGTTTTCTTATTTTATAAATTTCCAATGCCTTTTAAGGCAATAGAATACTCATTTTTATTTTCGCTACTTCTTTCAATATCAATCATAGACTTTAAAACTCAGCTGGTAGATGACAGAATGATTTTATTTGGAGGCGCAATAGTTATAATATTTGAACTAATTAACAAGGGATTTTCAATAAAGCTTCTAGATAACCTTTATGGGGCATTAACAGGAGCAGCTGTTATATGGCTTATTGTATTTTTAACAAGAGGTATGGGTGAGGGTGATATTGAAATATTTGCTGTCTGTGGTTTTGTTTTAGGATTTAAGTATACTTTGCTTTCATTATGGCTATCATTTATTTTGGGAGGAGTAATTGCAGTATTACTTCTTATTTTTAAAATAAAAAAACGAAAGGACCCGATAGCCTTTGGCCCATATATAGCATTAGGTTCCATTATTGCTCTTTTATATGGGGACACTTTAATAAGGCTGATTTTTATGAGGTAATGGATAAACTTGAAGAAATTTTAGGCAAGTTAAGCAAAAACAACGGTTTTTCTTTAAATATCCAGCTGGTTAATGAAATTATTAATCAGGGAATAGAAGAAAATGCATCTGACATTCATATAGAACCATATAAGGATTTGGGGAAGGTTAAGTTTAGAATTGATGGTGATATTATATTTAAATATAATATTCCTATGTTTTTTTATTCTTTTTTAGTAAGCAGGATTAAAGTAATATGCAGGATGGATATCGGAGAAAAGAGAATTCCCCAAGATGGAAAGGGAGAGTATAGATCCGGCAATTGTTTTTACGATTTAAGGTGTGTAACTCTTCCTTCTGTTTTTGGAGAAAAAATAGTAATAAGAATACTAAAAAGAGAAGATAAAATAGAAAGCTTAGGTGATTTGGGATTCAGTGAGGAAGAAGATATAAAAAGAATATTAAATTACTCCAATGGTCTTATTTTAGTAACCGGATCTACCGGGAGTGGAAAATCTACAACTCTTCATAGTATGATAAATGAAATAAAGGGAAACAATTTAAGCATAGTAACTTTAGAGGACCCGGTAGAGTACCAGGTGGAGGACATAACTCAGATTAACATGAATGCTAAAATAGGCCTTAATTTCCCATCAATGCTTAGAAGCATTTTAAGAGGAGATCCGGATGTTATCATGGTGGGGGAGATAAGAGACCATGAAACGGCAATGATAACTGCCAGAGCTGCAATAACAGGTCATAAGGTAATGTCTACTCTTCATACAAACAGTGCGGCATCCAGCATATGGAGGCTTAAAGATATGGGAGTTGAACCTTATATTATAGCATCATGTCTGTCTCTAGTAATATCTCAAAAACTTGTTAAAAAGATATGCCCCTATTGTAAAAAACCGCATAGGATAAGTGCTGAGGAAAAAGAGGTTTTAGGAAAGGACATAATGCTGTATAAAGGTGCGGGCTGTGATTTCTGCAGCAATACCGGGTATAAGGGCAGGACGGCTGTATATGAGCTTTTAATTGCAGATGAAGATGTAAAAGATAAAATAAAAAAAGAAGAAAAAATAGAAATTACAAACGGCATAAAAGAAAATGCGCTGAAGCTTCTCGTGTCCGGAGTAACCTCCTTTGAAGAATACATTAAAATATTATATTCAGGTGATTAAATGATAAAAATGCTCAGCAAAAAAACACTTTCTCAGCTATCTTCAGATATATATTTCCTTCAGGAATCAGGATTTTCAATTATTAAAACAATAGATATACTAAGCAGGCAAAAATCTTATAAGAGGCTGAGAAAAGTATTTGAAGATATAGTAAACAGCTTAAAATCAGGCAATAACCCGTATAATTCCTTTTCAAAATATAAAGCATATTTTCCCTTTGAGTTCATTAACTCAATAAAACTAGGAGATGATTCCAACAATTTAAAGGAAGCCTTTAAAAATCTGTCGGAATATTATGAGGAGGAATATGCAAGGAGCAAGAATTTAAAGGATTCTTTAGCATATCCGAAATTAGTATTTTTAATGGGAACAGGTGTGGTTATTTTCCTCATTAATTGTATTCTTCCTAAATTTACAGAAACATTATCTTCATTAGGAGGAGATATGCCGGGGATTACCAGGTTTTTCCTTGATGCAAACATATTTTTTAAAAGATATTACATTTTAGTATTAATATTTACTGTTTTATTAATAGCAATAGGAATTAAATTCAGCGAAAAAATAAAATATAATCCGGTAACTGATTATATTAAAATGAAATTTCCCTTTATAAAAGGCTATTATATTAAGCTTCAAACCTATAAATACTGTCAGTCAATGCTTCTTATGCTTTCATCAGGATTTAATGTATATAACTCTATGAGAGACAGCATAGAGATGTCGAAAAATATTTATTTTAAAAAAACTTTAACGGAAGTTACAGATGATATTAACAGCGGCAGCGGTATAACGGAGGCTTTCGAAAACAGCAGAATTTTTGAAGATAAATTCATTGAACTCATTTCTCTGGGAGAGGAATCTTCAAATATATATTTTGTTGTAAAAAAGGCCTGTTATTTATATGGAAGAGAATTAAAAAATTTAAATAAAAAGGTAATTTCCATTGTTGAACCCTGCCTTATTCTTATTTTGGCTTTTATTGTGAGCCTGATTATTCTTTCAATAATGCTTCCATTATTCTCTATAATGGATGCTATAGGTGGTGTATGAAAAAAGGATTTACGCTTATTGAGCTTTTAACTGTCATGGCTATAATTTCAATTATATATGGAATTTCTTATGTTAATATATCTTCCTATAAAAAGATTGAAAATAAGTTAGACTATGAAAATACTAATAATCTTATATTATCCTTTATGAATAATTCTAAACTTAAATGTAAAAGCATGAAAAGACTTGGATATATATATTTTGATGAAAATAATAATGAATTACATTATCAAACCAGTGATAAAATAATAGATGTTTTTTCTTTTCCACCAGGCTTTAAGATATACAGTATAAACCTTGAAAATAATAAGTTTAATATAAATTCTTTGGGTTACAGCTACAGTGCCGGTACACTTGAATATACTGACCGAGAAGGGACTATTCATACAATAACTATGACAGTGGGGCAGGATTATGCAGAAATTAAAAACTAGAAAAGGGAGCTTAATAATTGAAGGGGTTGTAAGTCTTTTTATTATCTCCCTTCTTATATTTTCATCCTTTGAAATATATACGACCTCTTATAAAATAAATTCAGAAAATAAGGCTAAGGATAATTATATTAACATTTTAGATGCCGTAACTAAAGAAATAATATATAACAAGGATTATCATTTCATAGAAGGGCTGCAGGCTAATAAAAGATTATATATACCACCTAATTACATCAATATCTCTACAATAAAAAATAGAGATATTAATGAATTATTTACAGCAGAAGTGCCGGATATATGCCCATATATATCCATTAATATAGAAAATGGAGACATATATAAGATAAAACTTTCTCTACATTATAAAAAAAATAATGGTATAGGAGATATACATAGTGATCTATACAAGGGAAAATATTAAAGGATTTACACTAATTGAAGTTATTGCAGCTATGTTTATAATATCTGTAGTTATTTCAATTTTAGGAAACAGTTTTATACTAAGTTATAAAATTGAAAAAAATAATGAAAAAAATTTTAGAAAAAATGAATACATAAACCAGGCTTATTCCATAATAGAATACTCCATCACATATGAGCAGAAATCCGTATTTTTATCTGACTCTGACATTGTAATAATCAGGGATGATAATGGAATTGAAAGAAGAGACAGAATAACAGTTTCCGGTTCAGACCTGGTTATAAAATATAATGAAAGTAATATTAATTATATTTTAAAAGACATAACACTATTTAATCCAGTGAAAAAAGGTAACCTTTTTTATATAAATATAGAATATAAGGGGGAATATTACACAAGGTGCATAGAAGAAAAGGATTTATTATAGTAATTACTCTTGTTGTATCATCCCTGATATTAACTATTTCTCTGTATTTGTTAACATCCATAGAAAAAAACAGTGAAAGAATATCAACTGAAAATAAAATGATAAATTATTCAGATTTAAGGGACAGGGAATATTTACTAACTAAAGCTTATAATAAAATTAATGAAAATGGGGGAAATTTAGATATAGTAAAAAATTTTTTGAATTCTAATTCAGAAATCATTATGGAGGACTGCGGCGGAGTATATTATGACAAGGATAAGGATTTAATATTTTCTGTTACCTCCTTTAATGAGGAAAGCTATATACTAAGCTACTACGATTATTATAAAGACTCTCTTTCATTTAGTTTAAAATATACAAAATTTAAAAATAAAAGGTAAAATTTTACGCTGGAAATACTATAAATTTAGTAATATTCAGCTGAAAAGTAATTATTAAGTATCATTAATAATAAATTATTTGCAAAAGGAACTGACATTTGATAAAATATCAATGGTTATGTGTAGATATTAACAGGGTTAACAATATATATTATTATATTCTGACCATTGGTATTTATAAATGGAGGAGAATAAAATGTATAAAAAAAGAATTGAAAAATTAAGAGAAAAGATGTCAGCTAAAGGAATTGAATCTTTTCTGGTAGTAAGTGATCCAAATAGAAACTATCTAAGCGGATTTACCGGGAATGAAAGCTTTGCTTTAATTACAAAGGAAGAAGCATATTTTATTACTGATTCCAGATATACAGAGCAGGCTGATATGCAGGTTAAGGATTACCGGATACTCCAGTATAAAGGAAAGATAATAGACACTATTTCAGATTTAGTAAATTCCAAAGGAATAAAAAATATTGCTTTAGAAGAGGGCATAGTTACATTAAGCTTTTATCAGGAATTAAAAGCAAAGTATGATGGAGAGATATTATCAGGTCAGAAGGAAATTGAAGACATCAGAGTAATAAAGTCAAAGGATGAAACAGAGAAGATAAAAAAGGCAGCTTCTATAGCAGATAGTGGTTTTTCTCATATGTTAAACTTTATTAAGACAGGTATGACTGAAAGAGAAATAGCACTGGAGCTGGAATTTTTCATGAAGAAACAGGGAGCCAGCGGACTTTCTTTTGAGACTATAGCAGCCTCAGGCTTTAGATCCTCACTTCCTCACGGAGCAGCTTCCGACAAGAAAATAGAAAATGGGGAATTCCTTACATTAGACTTTGGATGTATTTATCAGGACTACTGCTCTGATATGACCAGAACTGTAGCAATTGGTGAAGTGTCAACTAAGATGATTGATATATATAATATTGTTTTAGAAGCTAACAGGAAGGCTCTTAAAGCCATTAAACCAGATGCAGTATGCAAAGATGTGGATGCAATAGCTCGAGGCTATATTAAAGATATGGGATATGGAGCTAATTTTGGACATGGGTTAGGTCATGGTGTTGGAAGAGAGATACACGAAGCACCAAGATTAAGTCCTATGTGTGATGTGATATTAAAAAGCGGCATGGTGGTAACTGATGAACCAGGGATATATTTACCAGGAGAGTTTGGTGTTAGAATAGAAGATCTTGTACTAGTAACAGATGAGGGATTTGAAGTTCTTTCAAAATCACCAAGGGATCTTATAAGTTTATAAAAAAAATATGGAGGGATAATAATGATATCAGCAGGAGATTTAAGAAAAGGAACTACATTTGAATTTGATGGACAAGTGTTTACAGTAATTGAGTTTTTACATGTTAAACCAGGTAAAGGAGCAGCTTTTGTAAGAACAAAGTTAAGAAACGTTATTTCTGGAGGAGTTACAGACAGAACATTTAACCCAACAGAAAAATTACTGGAAGCAGTAATTGAAAGAAAAGAAATGCAGTATCTATATAGTGATGGAGAATTATATTACTTTATGGATCAGGAAACCTATGAACAGATTCCTTTAAACTATGAAAAGGTAGAAGACGCTATAAAATATCTGAAGGAGAATATGTTTGCTATTATTAAGTTTTATAAGGGAGAAGCTTTCTCAGTTGAAGCTCCAAACTTTGTTGAACTTCTTATAGTTGAATGTGAGCCAGGTGCTAAGGGAAATACTACAACAAATGTTTTAAAGCCAGCCAAGGTTGAAACAGATGCAGTAATTCCAGTTCCTCTATTTGTTAATGAAGGAGACACAATAAGAATAGACACAAGAAGCGGGGAGTACATGGAAAGAGTTAAATAGTTAACTCACTTAGCTAAAGCTAAGCATCGAAACTTCATATGGGGAGTATACCCCACCTGAAGCAGAACTAAAGGATTGCCCACTTATAGAAGTGGGCGTCTTATAATTTAGATAAAAGCTAAAAAAGCTGTCAGTAATTTTTTACTGTCAGTTTTTTTTTGCTGGCAGGGGCATAAAAACCTTTATACAGAAATAAAATTGATATAAGAAAGGGTGATTAATTTGATTGCAGAAGAAATACTAAATATACTTCCGGCTAATATTAAAAATTTAGTTTCAAATGCTAAAGGAGATGGATATATTCAGGAAATAAGAATAAAGTCGGACAAACCCCTTATATTGATTTATGACAGAGAGGAATCTATTACTGACTATATTGTAACGAGTGTTGATATAAGAAATATTATGAGCAAAATGATGAACTATTCCTTATATGCCTATGACGAAGAAATAAGACAGGGGTATATTACCATAAAAGGGGGGCACAGAGTAGGCCTATGCGGAAGCTGCATTTTAGAAGGAGAAAAAATTAAAACTATAAATAATATTTCATCGCTTAATATCAGGGTATCTAAACAGGTAATAGGCTGTTCAGATAAATTAATACCATATTTAATAAATAATGGAGAGATAGAAAATACAATTATAATTTCCCCTCCTAAATGCGGTAAAACAACAATGATAAGGGATATGGCAAGAAATTTATCTGAAAACTTTAAAGTCTGCATTATAGATGAAAGGAGTGAAATTGGAGGACTGTCCCTTGGCAAAAGCTCGTTAGATTTAGGAATTAGAACTGATATTCTTGATAACTGTCCTAAAGCTCAGGGCATAATGATGGCAATAAGAAGCATGTCTCCGGATATTATAATTTGTGATGAAATAGGAACTTTCAAGGATATGGAAAGCATATTAACTGCAATCTGCTGCGGAATTAAAATAATAACAACAATTCATGGTAAGGATGAAAATGACTTATTTGAAAGGCCGGTATTTAAGGATATTCTTAAAAACAATGCTTTTAAAAAAGGCATAATACTTAAAGGACATGAAGTTGGACAAGTTAGCTATATATATGATTTTGACAGTAACAAGAAAACCTGGGAGGGGTAAATATGTATTTTAAAATTTTAGGCTCAGTAATGATAATCATAGCTTCCACATATTCAGGCTTTTACTTTGGAAACAGATTAATTAAAAGAATAAATGAGCTAACTGAACTTGAAAGATTGGGCACGCTTCTTGAAAATGAAATAGTTTATTCCCATACACCTCTGCCTCAGGCAATTTGTTCTATTTCCTCCAGGCAGGGAAATAATATAGAAAAACTTTTTTATAAAATGTATGAAAAACTTTTAAATAATGAAACGGATTCAATATTCCAGGCGGTAAGCTTTGCTGTTAATGAAAACTTCAGACAGTTAAGTACAGAAAAAGATGACTTGAAGATTTTGCTGAATCTGGCTAAATCCTTAGGTGATTACGATATTGAAGGTTTCAAGAAAGTGTTTGCATTATATAAAATAGGAATCAAAAATAAGATTCTAGACGCTGAAAGCAAGAAAAATAAAAATATTAAAATGTACAGATACCTGGGCTTCAGTATTGGGGCTATGGCAGTTATTATGATTATTTAGGAGGTATTTATGCTGGATATTAATTTAATATTTAAAATTGCGGCAATAAGCCTGCTTATTATTGTTTTAGATAAGATATTAGAAACTACAGGAAAGGATGAATATGCAGTAGTCGTTAATTTAGCAGGTATAATAGTGATTTTGATGATGGTTTTAACCCTTATAAGTAAATTATTTAATTCGGTAAGGACCATGTTCTCTATATAAGAAATTTTATAAGGATTAGTTATGAGGAGGACCCATGGACATATTAAAAATAGTTTCCTTTTCATTTATGGTTTTATTTGTTTTACTGCTGTTTAAGGAGGAAAGAGAAGATATTAGAATTTTAATAGGTATAGCAGCCTCTTGCATTCTTCTTCTTCTTATTTTTCCTCAGATAAAATCACTTTTTACTATTATAGAAGAACTATCTGTAAAGGCTAAAATAGATTTTATATATATAAAGATAGTATTAAAAGTAATTGGGATAACATACCTGGCTACATTTTGCTCGGAAATATGTAAGGATGCCGGAGAAAACAGTTTAGCATCAAAGGTGGAAATAACAGCAAAAATACTTATACTGATTTCTACAGTGCCAATAATGATGGCTGTTTTAAATTCAATTGTAAAGGTAATAGAGGGATAAGATGAAAAAATTTATAATATTTTTTCTGATATTTTCTTTTTTCTCATTTCCTGTGTATGCGCTTGATGAAAATAAAACTAATAGTGATGTAGAGAGCTTATATAGGTACATAGATGAAATGAAGAGTGAATATCAGGTACTTAATGAAATGGATTTTAGAACCATAGTATCATCCTACATGAATAAAAAAGATGGCTTTAGCTTTAAAAATCTATCAAAGGGAATTCTTGTTTATATTAATAAAGAGATAGTGGGATCTTTCAAGGATTTATCAATATTAATTGTAATATGCATTTTATTTTCCCTTTTAACATTGATTGAAAACTCATTTAATAATGAAAATGTATCCTCAGCAGCATATTACCTGTGCTATCTGGTAGTAATAATTTTTCTTTTTAAAATATTTGTTTCCTGCTCCGGCTTAGCAGTAGATACTATAAAAAAGTGTTCTGATTTTATGACTGCGCTGATTCCGGTTATGCTGGTACTGCTGGCAAGTGTGGGAAGCTTTTCCCAGGCAGCACTTTTAGATCCTTTGATTATTGGAGGAATAAATATTTTTACTTTAGTCATTTTAAGATTTATTATTCCTCTTACAATGATTTCCTTCGCCATGGAATTTGTTAATGGAATATCCAAGGAATTTTCCATTGATAATTTAAATAAGCTGATTAAGCAGATAATAATTTGGACTATGGTTGGGATAATGACAATATTTATAGGAATACTTACTATAAAAGGGTTATCCTCAAAAACACTGGATTTAGTTACTGCAAAAACATTCAAATTCGCTGTGGACAGCTTCATACCCATAGTTGGAGGCTGCCTGTCTGATGCGGTTACGGCAGTTGCTTCTTATGCACTGGTGCTGAAGGGTGCTGTGGGTCTTATTGGATTTATAGTAGTTATTGTAATTACTGTATTTCCAATTATAAAGCTTATTGTAATAGCACTTATGTTTAAGCTTACAGCAGCAATAGTAGAACCAATTTCTGATGGGAAAATTACAGATCTTATTTCTAAAACATCAGACTCACTTATAATACTTCTGGCATCACTAATCAGTGTCTCAGTAATGTTTTTTATTTTAATTGCTATCATTTCTGCTACTGGACGGGCTATAACGGGGTGATAATACGATGAACTTTTTGAAACAATATTCTATTACAATTCTGTCAGCTGTTATATTTATTACACTGGTTTTGATGATACTGCCGGATAACAGTATGAAGAAATATGTTAAATTTTTATTGGGTTTAATCTTGATTTCTGTATTTATAACTCCTATCTATGGACTATTTAATAAAAGTATTGATGTCTTTTCATATCAGTCTAAACTGGATTATTATTTTGAAAAACCATCAAAGAGCTATAAGGATTATGAAAATGAAAATATAGAAAGTACAGGAAAGGCATTTAAGGAAAATTTAAATAAGCTTATATCCGATAAACTTCAGGCTAAGTATTCCGGATATAAATTTACAGTAAATACAAATGTTACCCTAAATTCCCAAAATAAATTCGTTATAAGCACAGTAAGCATAAATTATAAAAGCAATAAGATTAAAAAGGTAGAAAAGGTTGGAGAAGAAAAAAAGACTTTAAGCCAGGATGATAAAAAAATTATTGATTTTATAAGCAGCGAATTTAATATAGAAAAGAAATTAATAAATATTAAGGAGGAATAAAATGATAAAATTTCCTGATATAAAAAAGCTTTTAAAAGAAAATAAAAAATTATCTAATATACTAATTATAGTGATTGCAGGTTTAATGCTGATATTAATAGGAGATTTTGTAACCTCCGGAAGCTCAAAGACAAGTTCAGATGAGTCAGGGACTGCGGATGTTAAGGTGATTACTGATTATGAAGAAAGCAAAAAGGCAGAGCTGAAAAGTATTCTGGAGAAGACTAAAGGTGTTGGGAGTGCTGAGGTAATGCTGACCTTTGAATCAGGAGAAGAAGCAGTTCCTGCTGTAAATGAGACTGATTCAGTTTCAGATACAAAGGAGCAGGATAATTCTGGAGGAACAAGGACTACAACTCAGAAAAACAGCGGAAGTACGGTAGTTATGCAGAGTGAAAATGGAAACTCAGAGCCGCTTATTATTAAAACCTATAAACCAAAGGTTACGGGAGTTTATATAGTTGCAGAAGGAGCATCAAATAATCTTACTTCGCTGGAGATAAAAGGTATAGTGTCTAAACTCTTTGATATTTCAACAGATAAAGTCTCAGTAATGCCTATGAAAAAATAGTATATATTAATTATCTCAAGCATATAATTCAATAGAATGAAAGATGGAGGGTATTCTATGAATAAAAAACAAATTGGAATAGTTATTACACTTTTAGCACTGATAATTGTTGCTGGAATAGCAGCAACAAAATTCCAGAGCCCCTTATATGTTAATACTGATGACAGTGGAGAGAGTGCTGTATCTCTTAATAATGATAATACCGCAAGCACTTATTTTGCAGAAACCAGGCTTACCAGGGATCAGACAAGGTCTGAGTCTCTTCAGTATCTAAAAACCATGGCAGATGATAAAAATGCACCGGAAGCCAGCAGAAAGGCAGCAGGAGAAAAGTATATCAACATGGCAGCCGAAAAGACAAATGAGGGAAAGATTGAGGCCCAGGTAAAAGCAAAAGGGTTTGATGATGCCATATGTTTTTTTGAAGACAATAAAGCTAAAGTAATAGTTAAATCATCAAAAGATATTACAAGTAAGCAGGCAGCACAGATTAAAGATATAGTTATGAGTGTTTCAAAGATAAGCAATGTAGAGATAGAGCGAAAACAATAATTGTAAAGATAAATTATATTTGATATAATTAAACAAATGAATAAAATTAGGAGGAACCAATATGGATGAAAATATAAGTAAAGAAATAGATATGGGTATCGTAAAAATAGCAGATGATGTAGTTGAGGTAATAGCAGCCTTGGCAGCTACTGAAATAAAAGGAATCGCAGGCATGAATGAAAACTTGGTTGGAGGCATAACTCATATGCTTTCCGGAAAGAAAACACTTTCTAAGGGAGTAAAGGTAAATGTCCTTGAAAATACTTCAACTATAGATTTATATGTAGTAGTTGATTATGGCATTAGAATCCCGGAGATTGCAAAGCAGGTTCAGGAAAATGTTAAAAAGGCAGTAGAGACAATGACCGGTCTTTCTGTATCTGAGGTTAATCTTCACGTAGTTAATGTAAAACTTCCAGAGGAGAAAGTAAATACTGAAGAGGTAAATGGATAAGAATATTTGATAATTTACAAATAAAATAAAAGTGATTATACGCTTAAGCAGAATAAATCGCCAAAGGGCGATTTTTCTTTTTGTTGCATAAAGGAAATTATTGTGATTTAATTAATTTGAGAAAAAATAAGGAGGTAACAGATGAACAGGAGATATTCAAGAGAACATGGAATGAAGCTTTTATTTGGACTTGATTTTAGTGATAGCAGTCCTGAGGAGCTGATTGAAAATTATATAGAAAATAACCAGATTGACATGGAAAAGATTGACATGGAATATTTAAAGGATATATTAAACGGAGTTGCAGAAAACAAAGGTGAGATAGATAAGGCTATTGAAAAAAATCTTTCAAACTGGAAAATAGACAGAATATCTAAAGTAGATTTGGCAATACTCCGGCTCTGCGTTTATGAAATACTCTATAAAAAGGATATCCCAGACAAAGTATCAGTAAATGAAGCCATAAACCTTTCAAAAAAATATTCGGGAGAAAAATCACCATCTTTTATAAATGGAGTTTTAGGTAAATTTTTCAAAAAGGAGTAAACTGTGGGAGAAATTATAGATGTTAAGAAAATAGCTGAAAAGTATAGAGAAGAAATTAAAAATTTTATAATTGGGAGAAAAGAAAATGATAAGAGTGCTCCTAAAGCTGCAAATATTATTGCAGGAGATGATGGGGGTTCAATTTATTATTTAAATAATATAATAAATTTATATAATAATTTGGGAATTGAATATGAAAATTATAAATATGGCAATAATGTAAAAGAAAGGGACTTGCTGAAAATTATTAATTCTTTAAATAATGACATAAGCTTGCAGGGTATTATGCTTTTTATGCCGCTGCCTCCATCTATAAATTCAAAAACAGTATTAAATTCAATATGGTATAAAAAAGATATTGATGGTTTAACACCAGATAATATTGGAAGGTTCTACAGCAGTGAAAAATGCTTTATCCCAAATACACCAAGGGCAATAATTACTATATTAAAAGACAGTAATATTAAGATAGAAGGAAAAAGAGCAGTAGTAATAGGCAGAAGCAGTATTGTAGGCAGACCTGTATCTGAACTTTTATTAAAGGAAAATGCAACGGTCACTATATGCCACTCAAAAACGGAAAATATAAGACAGGTTTCCAGGGAGGCAGATATATTAATAAGCGCTGTTGGAAGACCGGGAATTATAGATTCTTCATTTATAAAAGAAGGAGCAGTTGTAATTGATGTGGGTACCTCCAGCGTTAACGGCTGCATTACAGGAGATGTTAATCTGGAAAGTGTTCTGGATAAAGCATCATACGTTACAAAGGTTCCGGGAGGAGTTGGATCTCTTACAACCACAATGCTGGCTAAAAACTTATGTGAGGCTTTGATGGAAAATGATAAAAACTCTTAAAGTAACAGATGTTAATAATTATATTAAAAAATTATTTGATACAGATTATATTCTCAGAAAAGTTAAGGTTATGGGTGAAGTATCTAATTTTAAGCTTCACTCCAGCGGACATATGTATTTTTCTCTTAAGGATGAGGAAAGTAAGATAAACTGTGTCATGTTTAGAGGAAACACCCTAAGACTTAATTTTATTCCTGAAGATGGGATGAACATAATAGTAAGCGGAAGAGTATCCATGTACGTTAAAGATGGAACTTATCAGTTATATGCAGAGGATATAGAGCTTTTTGGAGAAGGAGAGCTGTATAGAGCTTACATTAAGTTAAAAGAGAAGCTTCAGGAAGAGGGACTCTTTTCTGAAAAGGTAAAAAAAAGGCTGCCCTTATACCCTGAGAAGGTAGGAGTTATAACCTCTCCTACCGGTGCTGCTGTCAGGGACATAATTAATGTTATAAGAAACAGAAACAGCTCCGTCAAGATATTAATTTATCCTGCCCTTGTTCAGGGAGCTGGTGCCGGTGCATCTATAATAGATGGGATAAGAGGTTTAAACTTAAGAGATGATATAGATGTTATAATTTTGGCCAGAGGGGGAGGGTCCATAGAGGAGCTTTTTTCCTTTAATGAAGAAAACTTAGCCCGGGAAATATATAAATCTAAGATTCCTATAATAACCGGAATAGGTCATGAAACGGATTTTACAATTGCAGATTTTGTATCTGACATCAGAGCTTCAACGCCATCCCAGGCAGCAGAAATTGCTGTGTTTAGAGAAGATGATCTATATCTTAAGATAAATTCTATAAAAACCGATTTAACAGATAAAATAAATAATAAAATAAGATTTCAAAGAAACCTTTTGGATTCTATCTTAAATAAATTAAATATTTTAAGCCCTCAAAATAAGATAGCAGGTGAGTACTTAGCTTTAGACAGACTTAAGGATATATTATTATTAAAAATAAATAATATAATTGATAAAAATAAGGATAAACTTTATTCGTTAAATCAGCTGTTAGAAAATAGAAATCCATTAAATATTCTAAAAAAGGGCTATTCTGTAATTCGGGATACAGATGGAACTATAATTGATACAATTGAAAAATTAAATTATAAAAATAAAGTTAAAATAAATATGAAGGACGGAGAAGGCATATTTAATATAAAGAAAATTACATAATTCTAAAGCAGCCAAAAGGTAATTTGCAATTTTCTGTATATAGATTAGGAGGTTAATATGGTAAAAAAGGCTGAATCTTATGATGAAATGCTTAAAAAACTGGAAGAAATTGTTCAAAAAATAGATGATTCAAATGTTCCATTAGAGGAAGCTATGAAGAAATTTGAACAAGGAGTAGTGCTTTGCAATAATATGTATAAGAAGCTTTCTGATGCTGAAGAAAAGGTTAAGATTCTTATAGATAATAAAGAAGAGGTATATGAGGAAAATGAATAGTTCAATAATGGACATGAAAAAAGAAATCGAAGAATATTTATCCGGATACTTTAAAGAAAAATCAGGCTATGACCAGATTATATATGAAGCTATGAGCTACAGCTTGAATATTGGAGGGAAAAGGATAAGACCACTTCTGATGCTGCTTACATATTCCTTGTATAAGAAAAATTATAGGGATATTATTCCTATAGCCGCGGCTTTGGAGATGATTCATACATATTCACTGATTCATGATGATTTGCCTGCTATGGATAATGATGATCTGCGCCGTGGAAATCCTACAAATCATAAGGTGTATGGAGAAGCTATGGCAATTTTGGCTGGAGACGGACTTTTAAGCCAGGCTATGAACATAATGTTTGAGTATGCAGAGAAAAATCCATCTTCTATAAAGGCTTGTTCATATATATCTCATATGGCATCCTGTGACGGAATGATAGGCGGACAGGTAGTGGATATAATAAGCGAAGGAAAATCTATATCAGAGCAGCAGCTTAAATATATGCACAGTAAAAAAACCGGTGCACTTATTAAGGCTGCTGTGCTCAGTGGTGCATATTTAGCAGATGCTCCGGAGGAAGACATTTCAAAGCTTAAAAGCTATGGAGAAAAGCTGGGGCTTACCTTTCAGATAATAGATGATATTTTAGACGTGGAGGGAGACACAAAAATTCTGGGAAAGAAAACCAACAGTGACGCGCAAAATAATAAAACCACATTTGTAAAGCTTTATGGAATTGCTGAGTGCAAAAGCATAAGCCTTAGACTTACGAAGGAATGTGAAGATATATTATGCAGCATTAATAAGGACACGGTCACTTTAATTAATTTGACAAAAACTCTCCTTAATAGAAAGAACTGATATTTGTTAATTAAAGATATATATGATATAATACAATTGTCTTTGGTGGCACAGTATTCTAGTCAGCCAAATATCCTTTGAAGGCGGGGCTAAAAATCCGTTAAAGGGCATATCGATGAAGTTCCTCGTGCTTGCTTTTAACGCCCAGTTGAGGGCTTGTGCTGGGAGTAAGAGGGATGGGGCGAACGTAATGGCATACGGAATTGACCCTACCTTCGTGGAGACCATTTGCTGTGTTTAAGGTTAGTCGCCTTATATAC
>Ga0172378_10000333_pt1 | contig 40831 bp, 42 predicted proteins | sample GrowelOW332metaG_FD_119755 | JGI IMG/M metagenome (GOLD analysis project Ga0172378, IMG submission 119755) | Groundwater microbial communities from an aquifer near a municipal landfill in Southern Ontario, Canada - Pumphouse #3_1 metaG | ecosystem: Environmental > Aquatic > Deep subsurface >...
AGAAAAGGGAGGATTGCAGTTACATGAGGGAGGAAAGCATCCGTCTCGATGATATGGAACCTCTGCTCGCGGTACCTCACAGGGTGGATGATGTCAGACCCGTATCCGATTTCGAGGGGGTGCAGCTCGATCAGGTTTTCGTGGGCACGTGCACCAACGGCAGATATGGGGACCTGAAACGTTTTGCCGACATCGTGAGGGGGAGGAAGGTCAAGGTCAGGACGATAGTCGTCCCCGCATCGAGAGCCGTTCTTCTCAAGGCAATGAGCACCGGCATCATAAGGGACATCATCGAATCCGGCGCTGTGCTCTGCAATCCAGGATGCGGACCGTGTCTCGGAGCGCACCAGGGTGTACTGGCCGATGGAGAGACGGGTCTATCGACCGCCAACAGGAATTTCAAGAACAGGATGGGTGTAGGCGCGAAATACTATCTCTCGTCGCCTACGACCGCGGCATTCTCTGCATTGAGAGGCGAGATAACTTCACCGGGGGATATGTCATGAAGGGCGTCGTCATAAGACTGGGTGACGATGTGGACACTGACCAGATAATCGCCGGAAGATATCTGAGGACCAAGGACAGAACCGTCTGGGCGGAACACGCGTTCGAGGATCTGGATCCGAGTCTGTCGTCCCGTCTCAGGGGCGGGGTCATCGTCGCCGGGAAGAACATGGGCTGCGGATCGTCACGTGAACAGGCGGCCATCGCTCTCAGGGAGGCAGGAGTGGTCGCAGTGGTCGCGGAGAGCTTTGCCAGGATATTCTTCAGGAATGCGATAAACAGGGGCATACCACTGTTCGAGGTTCCCGGGGGCATCACATGCGATGAGGGAGACGAGATCAACGTATCCTTGGAGCGGTCGTGTGTAGAGGTGGACGGACATACGTATCAGGCTCTGAGACTATCAGATAGGATGAAGGAGATCATAGATGCCGGCGGGCTCATCGAGCTAAGGAGGAGGGGCGTTTGAGGATCGCAGTGGTCAGAGGCGACGGTATCGGTGAAGAGGTGGTACCGGAGGCTGTCAGGGTACTAAGGCATTATGCACCCGGCGCTGAATACTTCGAAGTGGAGGTCGGATACGGCAAATGGAAGAGGTGCGGGGTCGGATGCGATGATGAGGATATAGAATCCCTGAGGGAAGCGGATTCCATCCTCTTCGGTGCCATAACGACACTTCCTGATCCGGGTTACAAGAGCATCATGCTTAGGATAAGGCATGACCTCGGTCTTTATGCCAACCTCAGACCGGTGTACGGTGACGGATTCAACATCATGGTGGTACGCGAGAATTCCGAGGGCCTGTATTCCGGCATAGAGGAGATAGGCGACACCAGATCCACCACCCTGAGGGTGGTGACGAAGAAGGCGAGCGAGCGCATAGCGAGATGCGCATGCGATATACTGCTGAAGGATTTCAAAGGCGGCACCCTTACGATAGGGAACAAGGCCAATGCCATAAAGTCGGATGTGCTCTTCCGGGACACGTGCATAAGGGTGGCGGACGAGATGGGTGTTCCCTACAGAACGTCGTATATCGACGCACTCACATTCGATGCCATACAGAATCCGCAGAAATATGACGTGATAGTCACGACGAACGTTTTCGGAGACATACTCAGTGACGCATTGGGGCATCTGGTGGGCGGCCTTGGTATGCTTCCGAGCGCGAACATAGGCGACGATTGTGCGCTTTTCGAACCTGTACACGGCAGTGCGCCCGACATCGCCGGAAAAGGTCTGGCCAATCCGATAGCGGCCATAAGGAGCGCCGGCATGCTGCTCGAGTACAACGGTATACGCTGTGGTGTCGAGATAGAGGATGCGATAAGAGAGGTCATATCGTCCGGCATAAGGACCAGGGACCTCGGAGGGACCGCGGATACGGCATCGTTCTGCGATGCATTGATGGACAGACTTGACTGAGGAGGTTTCAACATGGATGTTATTAACCCGGCTGACAACAGGAAGATCGGAACGGCGAGGGATTTCACGGAAGAGATGGTGCATGACACCATCGGGACCCTGGAAAAAGGATTCACGGAGTGGTCCTCACGCAATCCCACGGCACGCGGCGGGATACTGTTCAGGGCCGCAGAGACGATAAGACGGGACCAGGACAGGCTCGCATCGATACTCACTACCGAGCAGGGTAAACCCCTTTACGAGGCAAGATACGAGATACAAGGGGTAGCAGCCGTCATGGAGTTCTATGCCTCTGTGGCGGGAACTATAGGCGGTCATACCCTGCCGAAAGCGGATTACGGTCATGCGTTCACGAAAAAGACACCATTGGGGGTGTGCGGTGCCATAATACCGTGGAATATGCCGGCACTGATAATGGCCTGGAAGATATGTCCCGCGCTGGTATCAGGGAACACGATGATACTCAAGACGGCCTCTGCGACGCCGCTCACGAACATCGGGATCGCGGAGATATTATTCGGCGCAGGACTTCCCCGTGACGTTCTTGCCGTGGTCACTGGCCAAGGTAGCATCGTGGGTGCCGCCGTGGCGGCAGACGAGAGGATCAAGCACCTGTCGTTCACCGGATCGGTGGAGACCGGGGACAGGATCGCGAAGACGGTCAACGCCAGAAGGACGCGTCTCACCCTCGAATTGGGAGGAAGCGACCCGATGATAGTCTGCGAGGATGCGGATATCGACAGAGCGGTCGCGGGAGCGGTCTCTGGCAGGTTCTTCAACTGCGGCCAGACATGCACAGCGGTCAAGAGACTCTTCGTTGCGGACGGTATCGCCGACGAATTCATCTCCAAACTGAAACACGGTACGGAATCGCTCAGGGTCGGCGACGGTACCGCGGAGGGAACGACCATGGGACCTCTGAACAGTGTCTCCGGGCTAAGGGACATGGAGGACGCCGTGGAGAGTGCGAGAGACTGCGGGGACGTCATAACCGGCGGTGTCAAACCGCACGGTCCCGGAAATTTCTATTCCCCGACGCTGATATCCGATCCGGAGCCGGGATGCAGACTGCTGACAGAGGAGATATTCGGTCCAGTACTGCCGATAGTCAGGTTCGACGGTCTGGACGAGGCCATACGCATGGCGAACGATTCCAGGTTCGGTCTCGGCGCTTCGATATGGACCAAAGACATCGGGACGGCCTGTAAGGCCACGGACAGGATAGATTCCGGCATACTGTGGATCAACCGCCATATGAGGATCCCTCCCGAGGTACCATTCGGAGGTGTCAAGGACAGCGGCATAGGCCGTGAGAACGGTCTTTCGGCTCTGGAGCAATATCTCACCGAGAAGACCGTGATCCTGTCACCGTGACACTCCGTCATATGTTGCAGGTTATATGTGCGGATCCGGGGATTTACTGGACCGGGACCGGTATACAACGTGATCACGATCCAGAACAACCGAAAGCCGATCGCATGCATTTACACACCGATCGAAAAAGTCGTGTCGATACGGCATTGCATAAAGAGGCACGGTGGTCAGAGGAACATCGTCATGTATATCGGTATGTATACGATATCCCCTTCCATTCTGAGGTCTTTGGAGTGTATGACATATCCTTCGTTGACTATCGATGGGAACTTATCCATGAAACGATCCAGTGAGGCGTGTTTGCTGGATACGCCGGATTTCGATTCGATAGGTACGATCTTCTCGCCGTCGGCGATCATGAAATCGACCTCCTGCATATTTGTTGAGTCATTGGCGTAAAATTTACAGAATCTCAGTTTATGTCCGGTAGCTGTCAGTTCCTGAGCCACCATATTCTCAAAGAACATTCCCTTGTTCACGGCCATTTTGTTCTTGAGGAGATTTCTGTACACCTCTTCGCGGTTTCCGGTATTCGATCTGAAGGACGCAGTGATCAGGAGTCCGGTATCTGCCATGTATATTTTGAACGAATTCTCATCAAGATTGAGATCCAATGCAGGACCTGGATCGCTGTTGCGGTAGCATATGTTCACCATCTTGGATTCTCCAAGCCAGGTCACGCTGTCGTAGTACTCCCTGGTTTTCGTTCCTCTTCTCATCATCGACGGGCTGAAAGTCTTCTCGTGCTTGGATAGGAATGAAGGTATCTGTTCGAATATGCGTTTGGACTTGAGTCCGCGGTCAGCTTTTATCTTCGAGGTATCATCGGAATACAGGTTCAGTATTGCTTGTTTCACGTTCTCTACGCTTTCGAAATTGTTGTTCTCGATGTAAGCAACCACCGCCTGCGGCATTCCGCCGACGAGCATATACAGGATGTACCGATCCATGATCTGTTTATGCAGAACATCTCCCAGGGGGACAAGCTTTTCGAATGCGTCTCTGATTATTTGGATCGTAACCTCGTTGTTCTGAGCCCACAGGAATTCTTCGAAATCCATCGGATGCATCTCAATGGATATTTCTTCCGAAGGGATCAGAATATCCTTCACATTTTGTTTTATCGAGAGGAGGGATCCCGTCTCTATGTAGTCGTAGCGTCCGTCGGCCACAAAGTGTTTGATCATCTGTCTGGCAAAAGGGAACAGCTGTACTTCGTCGAATACAATCACAGATTCGCGTTCGTACAGAATGGTGTTGTAAGTGTCTTGTAGGAACAGGAATATCTTGTCAAGATTTCCTGCATTCTGAGTGAATATCTCTTTGACCGCGTTATCAATTTTCGAGAAATCAATCAGAATGAACGTTTTATATTCGTTCTTGGCAAATTTTTCAACGACAGTGGTCTTCCCGACACGTCTGGCGCCCTTGATCAGGAGAGCACATCTGCCATCGTATTCCTTTTTCCAATCGAGTATCCTATCATATATCTTCCTTTTGAAATCCATGGTATATGCCAGAATAATTGTATTACACCTATATTAGTTTGTGTACGCACACATAATACACCTGTATTAAATCACAAAGTGCATTGGAATACACCTCTGAACATTTATCGAACCGGTATTCTCGACCAGATTCAGCACCTACGTTCTTGCATAACATCGAAAAGAAGAATGGCGCCGAGGGAGAGATTCGAACTCCCGAGGCGGAACGCCAGCGGTTTTCGAGACCGCCACCTTACCGGACTAGATTACCTCGGCTCGATTCCGAACAATCCTTACACCTATTTTTAACTTACCTGTCAGAAAATCTTGTTTATACGATAAGTGTCATGACGGAAAGATGATCCAGAACGACATACCGGATCCAAAGGGTTATGACGGGCGTGTTCCGCTGACTATACCCGGATACGAGGAGATCCATAAGCGCATAGCGGACACGGTCGGCAGTCTGGACGAGAGGCCGAGGTACTGGTTGGACACAGGTTGCGGGACAGGAACATTGGTCGCCGGTAACGTGGACCGTTTTCCGGATACCGAGTTCATACTCGCCGATCCATCGTCCGGCATGCAGGATGCTGCACGTTCGAAACTCAGCGGAAAACAGAACTGTTCCTTCGTAGAGAAAGGTACAGAGGATGTAAATTTCGGGAACGGTACGTTGGACGTGATAACGGCAGTCCTCTGTCACGGTTACTACGACAGGGAGGGTCGAAGGAAGGCGACTGAAAACTGCTACAGGCTGCTCAGGGAGGGCGGCCTGTATTTCACAGTGGAGCATATCCGTCAGGACACGGATGAGGAGACCGATGCCGCCATGGGCAGATGGAGAAAATTCCTCATAGAAGGCGGTCGAACACCGGAGGAGACGGACGCATATCTCGACAGACGCGATACCGTATTCTTTCCTATAACCGTGCGGGAGCACACGGACCTTCTCAAGGAATGCGGTTTCAGAGAGGTGAATGTTTTTTGGAGGTCATGCTCAGATGCGGGGTTCCTCGCTTCGAAGTGATGATGTGAAACCCTTGTGTGATTAGCTTTATTACGGACCATTGACTACACATGACGGTGTATTCGGGGGAGAATGCGATGGCAACGATCAAAAGAGCCTTGATAAGTGTTTCTGACAAAGACGGAATCGTCGATTTTGCGAAAGGACTGGTGGATCTCGGAGTGGAGATCATCTCCACGGGCGGTACGTACAGACTGCTCACGCAGAACGGCCTTCCCGTTAAGGAGGTCTCCGAGGTGACGGGATTCCCGGAGATGCTGGACGGACGCGTCAAGACACTCCATCCCAGGATACATGCGGGAATACTCGCCAGGAGGGATATTCCAGAACACATGGATGCGATCGGGGAGAAAGGCATCGAGACCATAGACATGGTCGTGGTGAATCTCTATCCGTTCAAGCAGACGGTCCTCAAGGAAGGGGTCAAGTTCGATGACATCGTGGAGAACATAGACATCGGCGGACCCAGCCTGATCCGTGCCGCGGCCAAGAATTACAAATCGGTCGCAGTGGTCACATCGCCGGACCAGTATGCTCCGGTATTGGAACAGCTGAAGGCCGACGGGAAGTTGGATGACGGCATACTGTCAAAACTGATGGCGGAGGCGTTCATCACGACCGCCAATTACGATGCCATGATAGCCTGTCAGATGAACAGGAGATTCGGAGGCAGGTTCCCTGCGTCGTTCCCGATCCCCTCCGAGAAGGTCATGGATCTCAGATACGGAGAGAATCCGAACCAGAAGGCGGCATTCTACAGAGATCCGTTCACACCAGGTCCGACAGTATCGAAAATGGAGCAGCTTCACGGCAAGGAACTGTCCTACAATAACATCCTGGACATGGACAAGGCGTTGGATATCGCTATGGACTTCGAGAAACCCACCGCAGTCGTTATGAAGCACACGAACCCCTGCGGTCTTGCCAGTGCCGATAATATCTACGATGCGTTCGTTACCTCATACGCGGTCGATCCGATGTCCGCATACGGTTGTGTGATCTGCATCAACAGACCCTGCGATCTGAGGGTCGCAGAGGAGATGGCCAAGCATTTCGTGGAAGTGGTCGTGGCACCAAGCTTCGACAAGGATGCATTGGAACTTCTGGAGAAGAAGAAGAACATCCGTCTCATGACGACGAATGCGCCGATCGGCCCTGCATACAGGGTCAGGGAATACAAGATGAAGAAGGTCCAGGGTGGATTGTTGGTACAGACCGATGAGGATGTTCCGGTCGACCGCAGCAATCTCAAGGTAATAACGAAGCGTGCACCGACCGAGAAGGAGATCGATGCCATGCTCTTCGCGTGGAAGCTCGCCAAGCACGTTACGTCGAATTGCGTCGTATATGTCAAGGACGAACGTGCGGTGGGTATAGGGGCGGGACAGATGAGCCGTGTGGATTCTGCAAAGATCGCGACCATGAAGGCCAATGAGCCGACGCAGGGCTGTGTAATGGCATCCGATGCGTTCTTCCCGTTCAGAGATGGTGTCGACGAGGCCGCCAAGGCCGGTGTTACAGCTATAATCCAGCCCGGAGGGTCCATAAGGGATGAGGAAGTGATCGCTGCCGCGAACGAGCACGGAATGGCGATGGTGTTCACCGGTTGCCGTGTGTTCAGGCACTGATCTCATACAATCTCGGAATGGATTCTTTTCATCGAAAACGGATGTGTTCGGGTCTGGAACGAACATGTTCGTGATTTCATTTATCTCATCACAGTTCGGTGTCGTCTCGGGCAGAGACTTGGAAAACCGCGGAGGTGAATATGATGAGTGAAATTACACCTAGGGAAAGGTTCTTCAAAGCAATGAAGTGTGAAAAGGTCGACAGACCGCCGGTATGCGGTATGACCACGACAGGCACGACTGAACTCATGGATCATGTGGATGCCTACTGGCCTGAGGCCCATACGGATGCGAGGAAGATGGCCAAGATCGCATTGGGCGTATATGATTTTCTGGGACTGGAATCCGTCAGAGTGCCATACTGCCTTACCTACGAGGCAGAGGCACTGGGATGCACCGTGAATCTCGGTAAGAAGAATTCCACGCCGATGGTCAAGAACAGTCCGTTCAAAGCGGACCCGGATGCCAAATTGGAAATGATGGATGAGAAGGCGATGCTCAAAGTTCCGCGCAACAAGGTCATAGTCGATGCGGTCAATATCATAATAAAAGAGAGGAAGGCCGATCTCCCGACATTGCTGGGGGTGACAGGACCATTTACGATCGCAGGACATCTGGCAGGTACGGAGAATCTCGTATTGTGGACGATAACGGAGCCGGACAGTGCAAAGAGATTCATATCGTTTGCTACGGACTATGAGAAGATGTGGCTGAAATACGTGGAGACACTGGGTGTAGACAGCATTCAGATGAGTGAACCATCGGCATCGTACGATATGATCTCCCCGGAGATGTTCGATGAATTCGCACTTCCGTCCCTGAAGAACGTCTATAAACCGCTCAGGAAAACCATGAAGATCCTGCATATTTGCGGAAACATGCTGCCGATGCTTGATCACATGGTCGCGTCGGGAGCAACCGCGTTGAGCGTCGAGGAGAAGACGGACCCGTTCGTGGCAGTGAAGAAGGTCAACAAACGTGCGGCACTCGTCGGTAACGTCGGTGTCGTGAGGCCTCTCCTGCAGGGAACACCGAAGGATGTGGCGGATTCGACGGTCCGCAGCATCGAAGCGGGATTCAACATAATCTCCGCAGGATGCGGTCTTTCGGCACTGATCAGCACCGAGAACATTCATGCAATGGTCGATACCGCGAAGAATTGGAAATATTGACTGAAATCGGTCCTATCGGTCCATAAACCATTTATCATCTTTTGTGTTCTTTGATCATGTTCCTGTTGAAGCTCAGATAGTTTGTTATGATCTTGCATTCGGCATTCCTCATCAACACGCTCAGGGTGGATTTGGAGCAGTGGGTCAACTTACAGAGTCCTTCGAGAGTGACACTTCTGGGTATGTCGTAGTATCCTTTTTCGTAAGCGATTCTGAGGCAATTCTCCTGTTTCTCTGTCAACACGGATTCCAGGTCCATATTGGACGTGGACAGTGTCTTCACGCCATAGCCTTCAGATCTCATCCTCATTATCAGATTGCGTATGTATGTGCTGTTCGGACCGATGATCGTCCATTCTATGTCATCATCAGAGATCGGTATCGCAGATGTCAGGAAGCATCCGGATTCCGACAGAATACCGGCCAACATGCAGTTGTTATTCGTCACCATCGCCATGTACTGTTGATTTGAGATCTTCATGATTTCGCATTCACCGAAAATACAGGATGGGGATGATGTATCGGTCATGTCCGTATGTTCTCCTTTCATATCCGTGATCCGGATCATGGAGCACCCTGTACCTTTAGAGAGGAAAGAACATTGTATTATCTCCACTCTTATCCCTATATCATTGAATTGGATGGGAAGAAGCATATGACACGGGTGACCGTCCGGTGTCTTGCCGTTGATTCTCCTATCGATCAAAAGTCTCGAGCACTGCATATCCGTGAGGAAAAGAGACGATGTGGCGTTATAATGATATTCTCGAACATGTTCGTGAATTTCCTTTTATGTTGTTAATCTCATGGGAGAACCAGGTTGATTTCGAAGTCTTTGCCCGACGGAGGAATCAAATGACAATCGATCCTACAAAAAAGAGCAAGGTACTCAGGTACCGGTGGCTGATCTTCGGAGTGTTAGCGCTGGCTTATTTCTTCGTGTATTTCCACAGAACGACGGGCGGTGGCATATCTGATACGATCCAGGAGTATTTCGGAGTCGGCACGGCATCCGTGGCACTATTGGCGTCCGCATATCTCTACGCGTATACGCTGATGCAGCTGCCAAGCGGTGTTCTGACGGACAAATTGGGTCCCAGAAAGGCCGCTACGACCTTCATATTCGTGATCGCGCTCGGTTCGATATTGAGTGCGTACGCTGCGATGATAAACGATTTCAATCTTATGGTCGCAGGCAAATTCCTGATAGGCATCGGTGCGGCCGTCGTCTACATACCCATAATGAAGATCCTGGCTGTCTGGTACAGGAAGAACGAGTTCGCATCGCTCAGCGGGATACTGCTTTTGGTGGGTAATGTCGGAGGTATCGCCGCGGCAACGCCGATGATCATGATGGTCGATTCATTGGGGCTTCAGAACACATATTTCGTACTGGCCGGCATCACCGTTCTCATAGCTTTACTGTGTTGGCTGATAGTCAGGAACCATCCCAGTGAAAAAGGCCTTCCGAGCATAGAGGAGATCGTCTCGGAGGAGACGGGAGAGCCGATCAGGGAATCCACATCTTCGAAGGTCCCGATGGTCAAGGCACTAAAGGACACGTTCGGAAGCGGAAGGAAATTCTGGCCGCTCGCAATATGGTTCTTCTTCATGTACGGTACGATAATGCTTTGGCAGGCCTCACAGGCCGGATCATTCTATGGCAACGTCTACGGATTCACAAAGTCGCAATACGGTCTCCTGATAACGATGGTCGGTGTCGGAATGGTCATAGGATGTCCGCTTGCCGGTGTACTCTCGGATAAGGTAATCCATTCCAGGAAGAAGGTCATCGAGATCGGTACGGTGATATACACCCTGATATGGGCGTTGATATGGCTGACGGCCGGGGATCTGGATTCGTGGTCGGTCAACATGGTCGTCAATTTCGCATTCGGATTCTTCGGAGGTTTCTTCGTGGTGTCCTATGCTCAGATCAAGGAGCTGTTCCCGATCGCCATGGCGGGGACATCCACTGCGGCACTGAATGTGTTTCCTTTTGCAGGAGGTGCGATATTGATCACGTTGGCGGGTTTCATAGTAAGCGACAAGACACTCGCGCAATACCAGGAGCTTTGGATGCTGGCATTTGTCTGCATGCTGATCGCGACGGTCTGTGCGTTCCTGTCGGTGGAGAGAACAAAGGAGTGAGGGAAGGATAAAATCAGACGTGTTAATCCTCAAACCGTTTAAACGGAGGGCGGCGGTCATCACGACCGCCGTTCCTTTTTCATTACTGGTCGGGACAGGATCAAAGGAGGTCGTCGGGGATGATGGGTTTGCCTTCCGCCTTCCTCTTCATATGTCCGCCGGGTCCGCCCCGTTCTATCCTGGCCTTTTCAATGCACTCGGGGTCGTCGCATACGAACGCGGCAAAGACGAAATTGGTCGATTTCTTGCCGCAGAACTGACATTTGTAATCGTCGAAATCTATCGCCATGATGACCTTGATCGACTATGTCCGATTAATCTTTTGTCATAGGATATTAGTATCAAGGACCGCGATGACGGCAAGCGATAATCATGGCCGTTGTCGTTGTCAAGATGAAATTTTGCAATAAGACGCATAAGATAACCGTAAAACAGAAGGACGACGGCGATTTCTCGCTCCATATAGCGACGGATTGCCCTGATGTGAAGGATTATGCAAAGAGTCTAGGGGACACACTGACCATGGACGATCTTACGGATTTCTCGACCAGCAGGATCTTCGATTTCGAGAACTGCAAAACGATAACGATGACGTGCCTGGCACCCAACGGTGTCATAAATGCTGCATGGTTGGAAGCGGGTATGCTGTCGAAATCGCGTGCCAAAGAGGTCGGTGAGAACGTGGTGAGTTTCGAGAAGGTGGAGTGATGGAAGGGAGGAAGCGATGCCTCTGGCATGCAGCAGACGGAAGATGCGCCTGTTGTAAGGCGAAGCGTATTCGTCTCGATGTTCTGAAACTACCTGACTACGAGGTATGCGTGGCAGATAGGGATTATCCCACGTGTGAGTTCTTTAAGGAAAAGCCCGTTGTACCGAAGGATGAACATGGATCCTGACACAGAGAAATGGCTTGCAGACCTTGAAGATGATCTCAGGAAGAAGAAAGACCGTTCCGACGTATTGGACGAGCTGTTCCAGCTGACATTCATGGGCGATGCGGAGATAAGGCAGAAAGCATCATGGTGTGTTGCGAAGATGGGTCAGAACAAGGTCTCCGACATGCATATCCTGGACATACTGGTGCCTTTGGCTGACGATGAGGACGATACCGTCCGTGAGAATGTCGCATGGGGAATCGGCGAGGTGACCGGCGCAGGGATAGGCGACGAACGTTCCATAGAAACGATCGTCAGACTTCTGGATGACGATATCACCGACGTCAGGGGAATGGCAGCATGGGCTGCGGGACGTTTGAAACATAAGCTTAAACTTACGAGCAAGCATCTCGACGCAAAACTTACGTCTATGTCCGAGGATCCGTCGGAATTCGTAAGGAAGTCCGTATCGTTCGCACTGGAATGAGAAAAGGTTATTTCTGCTGATGCGGTGACGTATTCTATGATCGAATACGCGAACGAGAGAATATCCGCGTTCAGGAAGATCAATCTGGTCTTCAGGTTCAGCTACACTCTTCCATTTCTCATGGCATCGATGTGCGGTGTCCTGTTCGCTTTGCCGTATGGTCCGCCTGTATATGTGGCCATTCTTATACCGGCTGTCGTGTTGATCCTTGCGGTGTTCGTAAATTTCTCCAACGATTATTTCGATCACGGTTCGGGGGTCGACATGATGAGATTCGAGGCCGTGAAGGAGGAAATGACGGATGACAGGATGTTGAGAAAACTCTACTGGGAAGGAAACCAGTTCGATACAGGAATGGTCAGCGAAAGACAAGGCAGGATGGTGATGACCGTACTTGCGGCCGTGGCCGTTCTTATGTCCGTCCCAGTGATCATATACGGCGGTCGAGAGGTCGTTCTCTTCGGAATGATCGGTCTTTTCATCACATATTTCTACACCGCACCACCAATCAATCTGGGTGCAAGGGGACTGGGAGAACTGGCCGTGGGAATCTCGTTTTTCATGATGGTACTCTGTTCGTTCTACGTACTGACAGGAACATACACGTCAGAGATCGTTCTGTTCTCCTTGGCAGTCGGTATGATAGTGGGATTGATGCGTATGGTGGATTCCATGTCCGCTCAGGATGCGCACATCAGGAACCACGAGATGAGCATTTCCGTATATCTCGGCATAGACGGGACGATACCTGTGATAAAGACGGTGATAGTAACAGCGTACATGATTTTCGTCTGTCTGATCTATTTCAATCTCCTGTATGCGCTCCTGTTGCTGACGGTACCTATTATGATGAAGGCGTGGAGGATCATGAGCGAAAAGGAGTTCAGGTGGGAATTCAAGGCCATTCCGTATTTCTTCGGTCTGTCTGTGTTCACGGAGGCATTGTTCATCGTCGTCACACTCATCACGGTGTCGTTAGGCGGGCCGGTCCTTCTGTGATCATTTCGACATCGCGAAGATGGACGACATCTCCATTATGGTGGACGGACTTCCCTTGTCGACCAAGTAATACTCCCTCACAGCTGCGTAACCGCAGTGTCTGCAGGAATCAGTACCTGTCATCGGGCATCCCGATACGTGCATCCCGTCGGGCAGAACGAAAGCGGACACGTATCTCGGACATCTTCCGTCCCAATCCTCGGTCGTCATCAGTTTCAGTCCTTTTCTTGAATTGAGGATCGGGAAACCTTCGTCCTTTAGCGTTCGGATCTCCTCAACGGCCTTCTCCTTTTCTTCGATCGATGGCATTAGCTCGTACGGCGGAGGGGTGATGAAATTGTACACTATTCCGGAGAGCGCCGGATGATCCCTGACGATCTGTGCCGTTTCACGTATGGATTCCAGATTTCCCTTCTGGAGGACCATGTTGGCGTAAACGGTGCCGTCGAAATTCAACCCATCGACGGTATCCATGAGCTTATCGAACGTACCTTCTCCACGGACGAAATCGTGAATCTCCTTTGGGCCGTCAAGGCTTACCGAGATGACATCCGAATTCGTGAATATCCTGCCGGTGGTTCCGTTCGTCGTGTATCCTACATTGAAATAGCCCATCTCCTTGGCGGCATCGATCACATCCCCGAGGTCCTTATCGCCGTCCCTCCAGAGTGTCGTTTCACCGCCCTCGAAATAGACGATCTTCGTTCCCTGGTCGTGGCGCATCCTCATATCCTCGACTATGTCGTCATAGGAAAGGGAGACCCTCTTCTCAGGGAACGCTTCGAGCATCCCCGCGATCGCGCAATGTCTGCATCTCAGGTTACATCCGTAGTGGATGCACATCGTGTTAACCAACGGTACCCTTTTTCCAAGTTTTGCCAGTATCCACCATTTGGCGTAACCGAAGAATTGGGACGTCGTGCTCATAGTTGCGGAACGGCAAGACGATATAAAGAAATTCTCCAGTCCTGCCCGGGGAATATAATGGCGGTGGGCCAGCCGGAACAGCGCATCGCACAAGTCAGATGATAACATTTTGAAGTAAGTTTTCAGGAGGTCTGTATAAGTCAGTCACTCGACTACTTTCATTTTTTTCCAACTGCTGTTGGTCGTGTGTTAATTCTCACAAAATGCAATCATGCGATAAAAGGTATCCACGGGTAATATACTTGTGAACAGTAGATGGATGTCATCCTTTTACCATGTATGGTCTCAGATCATTTTTCCCAATACATCGTGGCAACGGTTGCGTTGATCTGATCGGATATTATGCCATCCCTGACCAGAGACCTCAGGTATTCCTTAACGTCGGCGGTTTCGCTTTCGCTAATCTGTTTTTCTGTCATTATCCTCCCAAGATAGTACGAACATGCATCCTCAAATGACTGATTCATGGGCCAGGTCTGTTTTTCGTAATGGAGTTTCGGTGAATAGCCTTTATGCAGAAGTATGTCGAGCATATACGAAAAGTTGCTGTCGCAGCTCGTGCCCTTTATATTGCAATCAGTCATCTCCTGAATCTGCTGCATGACCGGCTCAACCATCCTGATCGGACTGCAGACCGCACAGAACCGTCTTGATGCGTCATTGAACTTCTCGAAAGTATCGACATCGCAGATGGCCGGTGTATTGTGTGCAAACACCAGATCGTAACGCTCTCTCATTCCCTTCTGTGCGAGATCAACGGTATTCCAGTCCATCAGTTCAAAGGAGATGTTATCCATATTGGACTCCCCTATCATTCTGTTCCCGTGAGCAATCATCTTCGGGGCTATATCAAGTCCCGTTACCGTGTGAACTCCTTCGGCGAGTGCGATCGAATAAATGCCCACACCGCAACCGATGTCCAGTACGTCAAAGTTCTTATCGAGCATGTGCTCCTGTTCCAAAAGTTTCAGAAAATCATCATATATGTGATGATAGGTCGGATCCTCCGCCTGCGAATCCCATAAACGCACATCTGTTTCAACGTCTCTGTTTTTTATTGCCCAGTTTTTTCTTATATCTTCGATTTTCAAATCAATCAACTCCTGTATGTTCAATACAACGAGACAGCGTCCTTACGATTGAATCTGATCCATCAGTCCTTTGTATGGTCGGATTCCACGCAGAAAATGCCGGTTGGCAACCGATGGAATAAGAATGTCCATCAGCGTTGATAAGAAGCGGTTCGATTCGATCTTCAGGCGTATCGACGGTAGCGATGCGTTCCGGATGGATTGGACCCCTGATGATATCGATTGCAGGTATCAGCGGAACGTCAGATGGAAGGCTTTTTGTTTTTTCGGTCGGTTTTTCTTCCTGCTCCTTAAAAATATTGCCAACGGAAGGTGTCTCTTTTTTCTTCATTGTATGTTTCATAGATTCAAATCTGTATGAGATGGTTCTTCCATGCATCATCGAATCATACGTATATGAATTAAATATGATAATACTTTCTGACGAAAAGTGTTACTATAGCACAACTACATTTACAGCTACATTTCTCCTGTAAGATAAGAACGATGGGCTGAATCAGGATAGCGCGCAGACCAGGTCAAATGATAAAATGTTAAGACCGACGTATTGGCATCGTGAAAATGTCAATCATTATGGCGCGCATGCAACACGAGTCCAAAAACACTCGTCTGGATGGGAGATGTGGTGGGCCCAGCCGGATTTGAACCGGCGACCTTCACCATGTCAAGGTGACGTCATAACCCCTAGACCATGAGCCCGTGGTCTCTGAGATACACTTCTTATTATTATATCTTACTACCTCGTGTGTCTGGGGATATGACGGACTGGCAGTTGGCGTTTGGGGACACGATTTCAGTGTCGGTCTCGATAAGATATTAATCGTCAACGCCGATGCCCCGGGCATGGTAGAGATCAAACTGTTCACGAAAAACAATTGCGGTAAGTGCGATCACGTCAAAGAGAGACTGCCTAAAAATCTCAAGATAGAGGTCTTGAACGTCGATACGGTCGACGGATTGGCAGAAGGGGCGTACTATGAGGTCCTTGACAAGGGTTTTCCGGTCCTCGTTGTCGATGATGAAAGGGTCGCAGAGGATGCGGTTCCCGTTCTGAAGAAGCTCACAGAGCTCGCAGGTCAGTAAGATGATAACACTCGGTATCGAAGGTACGGCACATACTCTGGGGATAGGGATAGTGGATACCGAGAGGAAAGTGTTGGCAAATGTTCTTGATATGTACAAACCGGCCGAGGGGGGACTGCACCCCAGAGAAGCCGCGAATCATCACGCGGATGTCGTTGCGCCCCTCATCGTAAAGGCAACTGAAGAGGCGGGTGTCTCGTTGAAGGAAGTGGACCTGGTATCATTTTCGAAAGGTCCGGGATTGGGACCGTGTCTCAGGGTCGCGGCGACCGCGGCACGGTCCTTGTCACTGAGGATGGGTGTGCCGATAATGGGTGTCAATCACTGTATCGCGCATATCGAGATAGGAAGGGCCACGACCGGATGCAGGGATCCAGCGCTACTGTACGCCTCCGGCGGGAATACCCAGATAATCGCGTTCGCGAACGGTAAATATCGTATTTTCGGTGAAACACTGGATGTTGGCATAGGCAACATGTTCGATAAACTCGGAAGGGATCTCGGGCTCGGCTATTATGCTGGACCCGTGATCGAAAAGCTTGCCAAAGAGGGAGACAGGCTTCTTGAGCTGCCGTATTCGGTGAAAGGCATGGACATATCGTTCTCCGGTATAATGACGGCGGCATTGGCCCTAAAGAGAAAAGGGTACCGGCTGGAAGATATAGCTTTCTCGGTCCAGGAGACGTGTTTCGGTATGCTCGTCGAGGTCACGGAGAGGGCGATGGCGCATGTTGGCAAGGACGAAGTGCTTCTGGGCGGAGGTGTTGCACAGAACGCACGTCTCAGAGAGATGATACAGGAGATGGCGGAAGAACGCGGAGCACGGATGTTCGTCCCGGAGAGGAAGCTATGCGTGGACAACGGTGCGATGATCGCGTGGTTGGGGAATCTGATGTATCTGTCCGGAACGAGGATGACGATCGGCGATACGGCGATAGAACAGAGATTCAGGACCGATGAAGTGAAGGTCACTTGGCGGAGCTGAGCTGTTCTTTGAGTATGTTATCGAGATTGGCAAGGAACGTCTCCTCACAGCCAGCCTCGAAGGATGCGCCGCTAGCTATCTTATGGCCGCCTCCCGTGCCGCCTACCGAATCAGCGGCGAGTCTCATGGCCGAGGAGAGATCGATGCCCTTGTCCAGCTGTTGCCACATTCCTCTGGATGAGACCTTTGCTTTTCCATCTGAACTATTGATCCCGATGGTGGGTTTGTCAGGGTCGCCTATGAACTGCATCGCGATACCGCAGAGTATGCCGGTGAATCCCGATGAGGTGCTGTCGAAATGCTGGAGATGTTCCATCTGCGTAAGGCCTTTGTTGTCAAGGTCTGTTATCGATGTAACGATCTTGTTCTTTGATTCGTTGTTCAATTCGACCGCTCTCACCAGGTCGTTATCGCTTCCCAGGCAAACCGATACCCCTATACCGCCGACACCGGAGCGCCCGCAAGCATTCAATATATCTGCAAAGGATTCGGCATCCATGCCCCAATCCTTCAGGAAGTATCTGGTTCTGGCAACCTCTTTCATGGTTTGAAGTGTCACGCCCTGTCTGGTCAATTTTATCGCGATCAGCGTGGACAATCTTCTCTTTTCGTCATCGGTAAGGTCCGTAAAAGATTCATCCAGAGAGACACCAGCATCCTTCAGGATCTGTGAAACGCCCTCCTGATTTCCGGTGACGCCCCTTATGTAGGGGTCCGTCGTAAGATACAGGGCCTTGGACATAGGTCCAGGGGGGACCAACGAACCCTCGGTAACTTTGACCAACCCTCTTCTGACGCCCTCATCCAGAAGATATGTGTTCAGACCGCTCAGTCCGTTGATGTGCTGTCTGTCGCCTGCTATACCCGCGAACGCGATCTGGACAAGGTCCCAGTTTTCTTCGTTCATGAAAAGGGAGAAGAGAAAGGCCATGGTAGCACCGCATCCAGAGGTCATACCGTCAATGCCGACCAGATGCGGATTGGCATAGCAGATTGTTTCCGAATCATCGGGTGTGCTGTGATGGTCCAGCACGATAATCTTCTTGTCCATCTTCTCTAGCTGTCTGATGTATGAGGCACCTAGGTCCGTCATAAGGATGCAGTCGGCTCCGCATTCCTTTACGATTTCGAAATACTCGTCATTCATGGTGGTGAAGAGCGTAACTGCGTATTCCTTATCGGCTCTGGACAAGGTCTTTGCAATGATACCGGCGGCAGAGATCCCATCTGCGTCGTGGTGTGAGAAAACCTGAATAAAACCATGACTGCGAACGATCTCCGCCGCAGATGATAAACGATTAAAGAGTTTTGAAGGTAGGACGTTTTCGTCCATGGAACACCTTACTTAAGCATGAGCTCCACAGTGTTGAGTGAATATTTCCAATCCTTGGGCAGAACGCCGTTATCCTTGTAGTAGCGTTCCAGTCTTCTGATCTTCGCTTCGATCATCTGGAGTCCTCTCCGGTTGGCAACGTCTCCACGGTTGTTCTTTATGTGAACGTTGAGCGTGATGGCGCGTCTCATCAGATTGGATAGATCCTCGGGAAGTGCGGGCGATACGCCTTTTGCTTCCATAATCTTTGTCACTGTGCTTCCGGTAGCGAGCTTAACGTCCGGAACTCCGTACTGGTCTCTTAGAACAAGTCCGATCTTGGCTGAGTTGTTGCCGTCCTTGGCCATTTTGACTATTATGTCCTCTATCTCGGTGGCTGAGATGGGAACCCATGCAGGGTTCTCGGTGACCATGGGGCGCTTCGAACAGGATTTGCCCTTTCTTCTTGTATGCATTCTTGCCATGATGTAATTCCTCTGAATCATTCAGGCGGCGAGGCTGGTTCTACCCTATCTAATACTAATATTTAAAGCAAATCACACACGGCTGCAAATGACCGATTGTAAATCCTCGCCTCATAACGCAACGATGATTCACTGGCGGATACAGCATCTGGCCCATTCGATGACGTTTTCGTATTCATCGGTATCAAAGGCCAGATTATCGGGCAGGGTCTCAAACAACTCGGACTCCATCTCTCCCTTCGAGATCTTTTTTCCCAGCAGGCACACACAGACATCGCAGTATCCTATGTTCTTCTTGTCGATCAGTGCGGCCTCGTATCCGGATTCCTCAAGGCATTCTCTCACTGCAGCCTGCTCGGTGGTCTCATCGTTCTCCACCTTGCCGCCGGGCATCTCCCAGCCCTTTCTTTTGAGATTATGCACCATCAGGAACCTGTCGTCCTTCATCACTATGCAGTACACTGTTCTGGGCCTTTCCGCGACGATAATGGCATGGGCGCCCTCATACGGTTCCAGGCTTCTCATGTCGAGTATCCTGCATCCGCGATTCAGAAGGCGTTTCCTAGCTTCCTCGAAAACGGTCTTTGGCTCTGCAGTGACATCTTCGGAACGTGCTTTGATGCACACCATCCCGTATCTGGCATTGAAGCGCTCCATGTTGTTTGCCAATATGTCGGCCTGATTCTTCTGTGCGACATCGGAGTAAACGATATCCACTTTATCGATCAGAAAACCATATTCTTCCGGATCCGTGGCATCGCCGAGGATAGGATTCATATTGTCCCTTCTTTCGGCTGTCTTGACAAGGTCCCTGAAGGATCTGGGTGAAAATTCGACACAGTATACCTTTCCGTTGCGCACGATGTCCGAGACATGGGAAGAGGTGGTTCCACTGGCAGCTCCGAGATAAAGGACGTGTGACGATCGTGTAAAAGGGAAGGCGGTCCCGCCGCACGTGATGTATGCCGAAAGTTTGCTTCTGTCAGGGGACCATTCACGGTATTCTGTTCCAGAGATGGTCAAAAGGCGTTCACCGTACACCCTCATTCCAGGATTTCGCGATACCGTATACAGTCTTCCCTTTTCGGAGAACACTGTTCCATCTGTGCATTTCAAAGGTTCCATCAGGGTCGCTGTATATATCGTAGTTGAAACGAATATAAAATGGAAGTTATCAGAATAGTAAATTATATCGGTAGATCATCCTCATCACGATGATACAAACACTCAGGGCAATTGCAGAAGATGTATCGAAGGCGATCAGGACGATACCGAAATGTGTCGATATCGGGGAGGAGATCTGCATCGGAGCGGACGGTACACCGACCTCTAAAATCGACAAGATCGCCGAGAATACCGTCCTGAGTTACATTCAGTTACACGAGATCCCTTTGAATATATTGAGCGAAGAGATAGGTTTCGTCGATAACGGTGCAGAAGACACGCTTGTTCTTGATCCCATAGACGGAACGACCAATTCGGTCATCGGGGTGCCGATGTTCACGATCTCGATGGCCGTAGGAAAAGGTTCTATGAACGGGATGCACACAGCATATATCCGAAATCTGATCACAGGCGACGAGTATACGGCGGAAAAGGGAAACGGCGCGTATCTCAACGGTGAAAGAATACACAGTAAGAGCATATCGGATCCGAAGAGATTGATGATGATGATATACCTCGGCAACGGAGCCGATCCGCAGGCATTCGCGGTAGCAAAACGTGTCAAATCATCGAGAGCCTACGGATGCGCATCGTTAGAGATGACATTGGTCGCTACCGGCAAAGCCGACGGATTCCTTATGCAGTCTGAGAACTACGCAAGGGCGATCCGTATCGTGGATATTGCGGCCAGCAGTCTTATACTCAGGGAGGCCGGGGGTGAGGTTTACGCATTGGACGGTTCTGTATTGGATATGCCGTTCGACCTCGAGCACAGGTCAAATTTCCTTGCCGTGGGGGACAACAGGGTATTCGATTACATCATGGGCGGAGGAGGGACACTTCCGGAAGGCATCGAAAGACCGAGATATGGGATATATGTCAATATGAGCATCCCTTCGGTAAAGGAAATAGCCGCCAGGGTGATGAAGGCACTGGAAGGCGAGAGTTATGTTCTGGATTCGGAGATCGCCGATGCTATGGGACTGAAGGGATGTCCGCTTGACATGATGGATGTCGACATACTCATAACCGTGGGCGGTGACGGTACGATATTGCGTGCCATGCAGAGCACCGATGCCAGGATAATAGGGGTGAACGCAGGCGGAATAGGATTCCTCACAGAGATAGATGCCGATGATATTGAAAAGGGCGTAAAGAGGTTGCAAAATGGGGACTATACGGTACAGAGAAGGGCGAAGCTCAGGGTGACCTACAGGGGGGAGGTGCTCGGGGACGCGGTCAACGAGGCGGTCATCCATACGGATTCAGTGGCGAAGATCAGACGTTTCAAGGTCTACGTGAACGATTCACTGGCGACAGACATCCGTGCGGACGGGATACTGCTTTCGACACCCACGGGTTCTACATGTTACGCCATGAGCCTGGGTGCACCCATAATAGACCATCGTGTCAATGCTTGGGTGATGGTCCCTATGGCGGCATTCAAATTCTCATCAAGACCCATGATCATCCCGACATCTGCCAAGGTTACGGTGGAGATGGTTATGGAAAAGGGATGTCTTCTGGTCATCGACGGACAGAAGGAGTTCAGTCTTCCTGGGGGTTCCAAGATAGAGCTCACGAGATCGTCAAAATATGCGACATTCATAATGTTCGACACCGATTTCTATTCTCGCATAAGGGAAAAGCTGGTGAACGCTTTATGAAGAGGATATATGCAGTGGATATCGAATTCATAGATTCTTTCAACGAATCAGCCAAAGCCTGCTATCCCAAGGAATTCCTGTGCATGACAAGGGTCTATGACGGAGTCATATCGGAAATGATCCTTCTGCCCGGAACGGTGTTCGGTGACAGTCACAGTTTCTTGAACGAATGGATGTCGCCGATAGATTATGATCTCGCTGGTACGGCGCATTCCCACCCAGGTTACAGCAATCAACCGTCCGGTGACGACAGATCTCTGTTCAGCAACATGGGCGGGATACATTTCATCACCTGTCAGCCATATGACAGGAACAGCTGGAGAGCTTACAATTCCGACGGGAAACCCGTCGAATTGGAGATCAAATATTGACAGGTTTAAGACTCGAGGTGACGATCTGCTTGGCGATCTCCATCAGTCCCACTACGTAGGCCTTGTCCCTTGCCTCGACGGTTATGTCGATAACGCTGTCGGTGTCGGAGAATCTTACGAGGAACCATCCGGATTCCATTTCGACCCTCCATCCGTCCACATCGTACATGTTGATGTAGTCGACATCGCCGATCTTAGAACAGATTCTCTTGGCGATCCCGTCACGGTCCTCTGAATACCTAACGGATGTGTTCTCGCGCAGATATGTCGGTAGCTCATCGATCACATCTCTGAGACTGGATTCGCTGGCTATCTTGCTGATGTATGCCGCAGCTGCAATCCCATCCGGTGCATAGGATATCTTTGAGATGAAGAAAGAGCCGTCCTCGCACCCGCCCGTATCAAGGCCATTGTTCTTGATGGATTCTCCGACGTGATGGGCACCCAGTTTCGTGATGACTATATTGCCCTTCATTAGGTCCTTCACTGCCATCGTGGTATCTATCGGGATGGCGATATTTTTGGGTTGGAAGAATTTGATGAACAATGCCAGCAATGTGGTGCCGTCAACGTATCTTCCGTCCTCGTCAATGGCGGCTATGCGTCCGCCGTCGCCGTTCAAAGCGATGCCGATACTTCCGTAATTTGATTTCACGACCTTCGACAAGGTCTTCAGATTGATTTCCTCGAGAGAGGGGGACCGTCCCGGTGATCTTCCGTCGGAGTGACAGTTCACGGTGAGTGCATCTGCGCCTATGTCCGTGATCAGCTGCGGTGCGACGAGCGATGCGCACCCGGATGCGCAGTCCACGACGACCTGGCAATCGACCATGCCGATCTCCTTTGCCACCTTCGCACGGTAGTTGTCGATGGAACCCGTCACGTAGCGTACGTCACCGATGGATTTGAAGGAGGGGAGCATTTTCTCCTTTTCGAAACGACTGCCGAAGGCGAACATCTGAGAATCGGTGAAGAATGTGCCGTCCGTATTCCAGAACCTAAGACCGCTGACACAGTCTCTGCTCTCAGGCGAACCGATCGTTACGCAGCATTCCGTCCCTTTGCTGGCAAATGGCAATACCGGTGATGGGACTATGCCTGCATCATGTACATTCGCTCCTGCTGCCGTAAGGCCTGCTATGAGACTGCTGCGTACCATCATGCTGGTGGGATGAAGGTCACGCGCAATGGTCACACTCTTGTATTGTGTTCCGATGGTCTTGCCTATGTTCAGAACGAGTTCGGGAGTGATCTCCCCGTCTAATGTTCCTTGAATATTGGCCACTCCGATAAGGGGCATGATGAGTCCTCTAGCATCGTTCCCCATGATAAATGTTTTTTTGAAACATCGACCGATAGCCAGGACAAAGAAGACATCTTGGATATATTCGAAGGACGTACAGAGCGAAAAAATAGTCTGGGTCGTAGATTTTTTGGCAAAGTTATATATACTGACTATATAAATCAATAATCTGGCTAAGCCGAAGAGGCCGTGTCAGAGGGATAAAATGGTAATGGAGAAAATCGACTTTGGAAAGGCGAAGGCAATCGCATCCAACAAGGGACTGAAACCCGGTAAAGTGAAGGGTACCGAGGGAATCCAATTCACCAAAGGGAAGAACGACAGACTCGTTGTTATCGGATGGGATGAGTTCGAGGCCATACTCAGGAAGAGAAAGCTTTCCGTTTACGAAAGCGGCGGATGGATGAAGATAATGAAGGCGTGAGCCCTCGAAACGTTTTATGAGAGGGGTCGGGCAAAACCGACCTGCGTCACTCTTTTTATATTATCATGTGATTCGCACGGCCAACGCAGGGGTTACCGAGCCTGGCCAAAGGTGCTAGATTCAGGGTCTAGTCGTTAGTCGTTCGTGGGTTCAAATCCCATCCCCTGCACCAATGCGTTTGTTTTCTCGTTTTCCGTCGGGTATCGCCCCGGAGAGGTGTGACGGTGTCTTGAACGATCGTCAATCGTGATCTTCGTCCTTCATGACGGAGTCCTTGTGGATCATTATGGAGTGCAAGACTGCCAGGCTTAGGAGTCCCATGCCGATGGATCCTATGATTTCTCCGTACGCAAGACCCCACCACAGAGCTCCGATATATCCGAACGTCGAAGCATATGCGAATATCCCGAGGATCAGGAGATTCCTGAGCAGGGAGGAGGTCATGGCGAGCATTCCTTTTCCCAATGACTGAAGCAATGAGGAACTTATGAAGATCCATGACATGAATACCAGATATACACAGCATATGCGTAGCAGGTCGACCATATCCGGCTGCAGTCTTTGCATGTTTCCCGAATAGGCGAACATCATGGTGGTCTGATCGGCGAAGAGGAACACTGCCACGGAGATGACGGTCATCACCGCTATCGTGATTTTGAGGGAATAGTAATATCCGGCCCCTATCCTGTCGAATCTCTTCATCCCGTATGCTGCTGCGCATACGGGAACGATCGCCGCAGCTATGGCCTGAGCCGGGATCAACAGCATGTAGTTAAGTTTCCACACTGAACTATATACGGCCATGGCATCACTTCCCCCGACATTCATGATATAGGCGTTCATGAATATGTTCATTATCGCCATGATCGACAGTTCGAGAGACTGTGGAAATCCTACGACCATTATATCCTTTTGAAGGGGTCTGCTGAATTTGAGATGTTTCAGGTTCAGGTCTATATACAGGTCCTTTTTCACCAGATACCAATAGAATGCGATGATCAATGATATGCTAGTTGCCAGAATGGTCGCCCAAGCCGCACCGGCGGTCCCCAGACCTGCCGTATATATCAATAGCGGGTCGAATATGATGTTTAGCACAGCGCATGTGACCAGAACGATCATTGACCTTTTTGCAGCACCCTCGGATCTGAGAAGGCCTGTGATGACACCGAGCATCAATGTCACTATCGAGCAGGCGGTCAACGGATAACCGAAGTCGAGTCCATACTGCAACGTGGTATCTGTACCTGAATAGAGCAACAACGGTCTGACAAGCAATACAAATATCGGGGTTACGATGATTGCGACCAGGAATATCAGCAGTATGGTCTGTGCTGCGGTCCTGTCTGCGAGCTCCTTCTCCCCTCTTCCGAGTCTTCTTGCGATCGCGGATGATGCGCCGATACCTATTCCTGTACCCAGTCCTGTGAGAGTGGAGTATAGTGGGTATATCAGACCGACGGCGCACATGGCATCGGCACCGAGACCAACGACCCAAACGACATCGACGAGATTATTGAGATTCTGAACGAACAAAGATATGGCAAGCGGAACCGCCATCACGATGATGGCTCTCTTAGGATTGCCCAAGAGTGTTTCGACGTCATGCGTCATCCTTTTCGTTTCGTTCACGGTGTCATCTCACTCTCAATTATGGAAGGGTCAGGTAAAAATATTCCCTCCTGAATTTTTTTAAATCATTCGTTTGCGGAAAGATGCGTCAGGACAAGAATCAAAATATCGATATGACCATCCCTGCGGTAGTTACGGTGATCAATATGACAGCCACCGTTAACCATTTGGTATCTTTTTCGATCGCCAGAGACATGGCCGTTACCAAGATGCCTATGAACGGCGAGAGGATTAGAACCAGAATCCCCAACCAGACCACATCCATGGAATATTCCGTATCAAGAATCGACATGGCCATTCCGATGAAAAGTATGGCGATCCCCGTGAACATATTGTATCTCAGTACGGAAGCTGTGCAGTCGTATGTTCTCATAGTATACCGCCTGCCTGCAGGAACATGATAATGGAAACGAATATCAAGAGTATGGAGAAATATTTCCTCAGTGAAGATCCGTCAACAGATTTTGATACGCGTTCGCCCACGAGCGAACCCAGGAATGCGCCTATGACCACGAAGGCCGCAACATCCAACAGGACGTGTCCGTTGAGGAAGTAGATTATGGCACCTGAAAATGCTGTGATACCTATCATATAATTACTGGTGGCCATCGCAGCCCTGACCGGAACACCCATATGCAGGTTCATTATCGGTACTTTGATGACACCTCCGCCGATTCCGGTCATACTCGATACCATGCCTGCGATGCTACAGGCGGCAAAACCGCTTTTTATGTTCTTCACGTCATAATTCACGTTTTCTTCTCTTTTCAGATCATAATATGTGAATTCGCCTTTCTCCGAGGAGACCTCTTTCTCCCTACCGGCCGTCATACGCAGAGCACTTACAAGTATGACAATGGCGAAAATCATCATGAGGGCCCAGTCCTGTATATACGCTGACATGAACGCACCCACCATCGCGCCTATGGCGGTACTTATCTCAAGCAAAAGACCCAGACGGATGTTGGTTACTCTTTTCTGAAGATAGAATGTCGTGGCGCTTGTGGATGTAGCAATAATGCCTATGAGACTCACGGCCGCCGCTTCTGTCGTTGTGAGCCCATACACTATCGTCAGGATCGGAATGAACACAATTCCGCCGCCTATACCGAACAATGTACCGAGTATCCCGGCAAGGACACCTAAGATAAGAAGTCCTGCGATCATCAGAGGGTCCATCAAAGGGAATATGAGAGAAGGCAATATTAACGATGTCGGCTCCTCTATCGAAAAACGTTATTACATAGCAGATGATAGGGCGTCCCGTGGCAACGATCCTCGTAAGATACTGCGAGATAGGTCTCAAAAGTACACCCGTTCGTAAGAGATTCGAAAATCAACTGAGGGACAATATGCTGACAATGTTGGCATATGACAAGGTCGAGGCATTCGTCACATATGCCGATGCCAGATTTTATATCGAAACGGAAAATACAGACGGATGCGTGAGATCCCTGAAGAAAGTATTTGGGATCGTTTCGCTATCTGTTGCCGAAGTCTGCAGTTCCGAAATGGAAGACATATGTGCCACTGCTGCGAAATATTCTCTCGGGAAGTTATCCAGAGGAGATTCGTTTGCCGTCAGGGCCAGACGCGAAGGAGACCACATTTATACCAGCATGGATGTGGGAAGAGAGGCGGGTTCAGCGATATTCATAGCCAATGAGCGATTGGGAATAACCGTGGACCTCCGCAGTCCGGATAGGATATTCTATATCGAGGTCAGGAATAACAAGGCATTCGTATTCGATGAGTATGTTCAATGTCCGGGAGGGCTTCCTTTGGGAAGTCAGGGGCGTGTGATAGCGGAGGTGAACGACGATCGCGGTACAGTGTCTGCCTGGATGATGATGAAACGCGGTTGTAGGACATTGGTGACCGGCGTCGATGACATAAGTATCCTGAAGGAATACGATCCCATGCTCAAGGTTCTTGAGAGTACGGAGAACGTTGGAAAGATCAGGGGCATTCTCGGAAAAGTATTGGGAACCACCCTTGAGGGATTAAAGAGTATGGATATCTCAAGGTATGATGTCCCAGTTTATTTTCCCACCATCGGAATGGACGATCGGCAGGTACACGACATGCTGTGCAAGATCAGGACGCATTCTTTCTGATCAACGCGTGTGGAAAGATAGGAGACCTCTACGGAAGAGCCCGTAGAGGATGTAAAGTTAAGATGTTTGGACGGAAGGTTTACTTGCCCCTTCTTCCCTTCGCCCTGATAGAAGGTCTGCACTTCTCAGCACCTTTGCCCTTATTGAGCAGTCCGCGTCCTCTCTGACCAGCCGAGGTCTTTCCGCGGTATACACGGTTCTTTTGGGTGTTGTAGCAGATCCAGTTGATCTTGGGATCGGATTGTATGACGGGATGGCTGGGATCGACTAATATGATCTCATACCATTCCTGCTGACCATCGGCACCTACCCAGTACGAGTTGAGGACCTCCATGTTGGGATATCTCTTCTGAGCCCTCTCCTCAGCCATCCTCTGAAGGCTTTTACCGACTGTAATCTGGAGAATACCCTTTCTCTTGGCTCTCCTTCCGCTCTTGATCTGTCTTTTCTGGAAGGATCCCTTTCTGACCCTTCCCCTGACGATGATGTATCCTTGTTTCGCTTTGAATCCGAGTTTCCTAGCCCTGTCAAGCCTTGTGGGTTTTTCAATGCGCACAAAATTCTCCTCTCTTCTCCAGAGGATCCTTCTCTCTTTGTTCAGTTCCTTGAGGTAGGACTGAGATGGGTTCTTCCAAGCATCTGCGATGTAGGAGTACATGCTTTTGCCGCTCATTTTGCGGCCTTCTTCCTGTGTCTCTTCGGACATGTTTGATCACCTTTTCGGATTCACCCTTTCGGGCACATTTCCGTCGGAACTAGATTCCGTGACATCTCGTATAACCGACCCCTATATAAATGCAATTCAGATACACGTTGCACTCGCGGGCGCTTCGGGTAGATCGGTGTTTCGGTTTTTCTGACATCGGTCGTTCCGATCAGAAGAAGTCCGAAAGTTTTGTCGTCTTTGATTTGGGAAGTGTGGGGACAGGAGAGGGCCCTTCATTTCTTTTTCTGGGGGTCGTTCCCGATCTTTCGAATCCCCCATCGAAGAGCGTTGTCTGTTGGCTTCCCAGGAGCAGGTCCTTTTCACTCCATCCGAATACCTCGGTTATCCTTGAAGCGGTTTGGGCAAGTCTTCCGGCATAGTATCTGTAATCGGGTTTCGCAGTGAAATCTACGCCGCTGATGAAAGGTTCCAATTTTTGAGGTGTGGTGCTGGAGTCGGTGACGATCCACGATACTTTCATTCCCGGTATGAACTCATACCCTAAGGCCATCATTTTTTTCGCAGCCTGAACGTTCGCCATCCTTTCAGGGTTCTGATACGCATCCAGACCCTTGCACGTGCGTGATATGACGAGTCCTGCTGTCGGTACATCGCCGGCAAGGACCCTTTGAATGGTCCTTTTAACCAAGGCTATTGCATCCTCGTTCTTTTCTTTGAGTATGCAGTCAAAAAGTTCCATGAGAAGGTCGCTCTGAATGTCGAAGGAATCGGAGCGTCTTATCTCGTAGCCTCTGACCAGAAGTTCCTCTTCCACCTTGGGCCACATGACCTTTCCGACGTACCTTTTTTTCTTCCCGTGGGAGAAGAGTGGTTCGAGGATCTTCTCAAATTCCAAAGTTCCTCCTTCTACGGAGAAACGCTCGGCCATCTTCTTTCCGAATTCTATGGAACCTTCGAGTGTATGGTCGGGGGATTGCATGAATACGGAGTCAGTATCGGAGTAGATGACCTTGATCCCTTCGGACGTTACATCGCTGATTATCGTTTTTACAGTGTTTCTTGCGAATGCTGTTATCGATGCCCCTATGCTTTTGTCGGTGAATCTGTAGAAGGAGGAGGCGAATACACCGTAGAAGGTGTTCATCAGGACCTTGACCGCCGCCTGAAGACCATCCAAATAATGGTATTCATCCTTATTATCCGTAGTTTTCATTCTCGACTTTATGTCATCCCTCTCATGCATCAACTCACTCAGGATCCTCGGAAGCAGACCCATCTTCTTCTCCTTGGAGATGAAGTGTACCCCGTTGGGAGAAACGATCTCACCGTCAGGTGAAAGAGTGGTGAAACAGATGTTCTTGGCAATTATGAGGGACGGATACATCGATTTAAAATCCAATACGCAGACCCAGTGGTATAATCCAGGATTCATGGTGTGAACGTACCCGCCTTCTATCTGGTCTGTCCTGGACATCCTCCCTGTCATAGGTACACCGATCTTCTCGCGATCGGCTCTGCGGATCAGTATCGAATCGACCAATGTGGATGTACCAGACGTAAGAACATCGCCTACGGGGAGCATTGATACGGCTGCAAGGTCCATACTTTTCCTTAATGTACCTATTGACAGGAGGATCCTCAGTGCCAGTTCAGCATCTTTTATACAGTATTCTATTACTCTATCATGGTCGTTGTTCCATTCGTCATCCATGTATTTGGGGTTTACATCCAATTTGGATTCTCCTAGGACCTGCATAGCAACTGCGTTCAACGTTTCCTGTTTGGGTCTGAGTTCCTTTTTTGCAGACCACCAGGCATCGACTATCAAACGACCTTTGACCCTCCAAAATTGTTCGCTGACAATTCGGGGAATGTCTCTGGCCCTTCCCCATGTGATTTCGTCGTGTATGCCGTTTATCTTGGCACGTTCCACTATCTTCTTTATGTCGTAGTTGTCGATGTTGTACCCGGTTATCACATCCGGATCCTCGGTCTGGATAAGTCTTGAGAACTCCATGATCATGTCTTTCTCTGAACCGCTTATCGGTTTGCATGTTCGGATATTGTCATCTTCCTCTATCACGGAACAGATGGTGAACAAGAAATCATGCTTGACGCTGTTCTCTATGTCGAAGGACAGTATCTTCAATCCAGGATCGAAGGAGTCGATATTTTGAAACGACCTCATCACGATAGTAAGGTCCGTGGCATAGTCCTTTTCAACGATATCGCCGTCGACACGGATACATGAGCCCATATCCATGTCATATATGAACCTGTAATGGTATGCTATGTCCGCAGCAAGCAGGCGGTATTCCTTTTTCAGTTTGTTGCGGTAATCCGATATCGTACGCGGATCTTTCAGGACGATCTTCAGGACGTCTCTGTTTCGGCCTTTATAGAACAGAGTGTCATCCTCCGTCGTCAACACGCCTCGGTCCTTATCAAGGAGAGTCCTAAGTTCCGGCTTCGGGTCGATGACGTAAAAGTAGTGATTGAATCCGTAGAACAGGATGGTTATCGATTTTTTGTCCCGTGTTTTTCCAAATACCTCTATGGCCAGATCATCATCGGTCGTTCGCAGTGAAGCGCTCAGAAGTCTTACATCCCAAGTGCCCATGTCAAAATCACCTGTTTGCAATTATTCGTATTACGTCGCCGTCCAAGAGTTCATAATCGGCTCCGACGGTACGTTTGGTCTTGACATTCACGGCACGGACGAACTTATCACCGAGGTCTGTGTGTACCTTGTATGCGAGGTCTCTCGCGGTCGATCCCCTGGGTATGAGAAAAGCATCCGGAAGCACCCTCCCGAAGTGGTCGGTGAACTTGTTTTCGTCTTCAACAGGATAAACGGTTATGAGATCCAGTATTCCGTATGTTGCCTTTTCAAGACATGTCTGAACACCCGTCCCGTCGTATTTTTCCATATTCTTCGCCATATACTCCAGTGCATGCTTCTGGTTATCGTTGAGGACTGCGTCCTTTCTGACATCGAACGTCGGTTCGCCGGGAACATATTCCACAATACCCGCATCGCAGGCTTTTTTGAGTGCAAGTTCGGTCTCTGCCATTGTGGCTATCGATACATCGCCGATACCCGTGACCAGATCGATGTTCCCGGAGGGGGCGATATCCGCTTTGTTCATCGCTATGATCATGGGTTTGCTGACATCTCTTATTTCGTCGGCGAGTGAGAGCATAACATCATCATCCCATAGTGTGATGTCGTCAGGAGGACATACGTTCTTCAATGCGGTCTTGATCTGCGTTTCGGTGATCTTCAATCCTGCAAGTCTGTCAGCGAGTATCGCCTCTGGTTTCGTGCCTTTCATCTTTGCGGTCCTGGCCATTTTGTTGAATCCGTTCTTGAGAATCTCTCTGATCCAGAGTGAGATCTCCTTTTTCAAGAATTCCACGTCCTCACGCGGATCATGTTCTCCAGGTTTTCCGGGGGTCCCCTCTATATCCGTGGAACCGCTGACATCGATAACATTGATCAGAGCATCCGCCTGTCGCAGATCATCCAAAAATCGATTGCCGAGGCCTTTTCCCTGCCACGCATCCGGTACCAGGCCGGCGACGTCGAGCAGTTCCACCGGTATCATTCTGATCCCGTCAACGCAGCCTGAATTATGCGGTGTACATTTTACACCTAATTCCTTGCATGGACATTTGGACCTTACATAACCTACGCCCTTGTTGGCCTCTATGGTTGTGAAAGGATAGTTGGCTATCTCTACGGGTGCCATTGTCGCTGCGCTGAAGAATGTGGATTTCCCTACGTTCGGTTTTCCGACGATACCTATCTGCATAAGATCGCGTGGTAATGGCATTAATCAGTTATATGTTTGCCATGATCGAACACGGCATTGGCCAATTGCCCTATTTCGGCAGGCGTCAATGTTTCGATGCGTTCGTTCAGGAATGGAATATCAGAATCTGTTTCGATCATGCCCGCAGCCTTCAGCGAAGTTCCGATTTTCTTTCTTCGGTGATTGAACGTGGTTTCGGTGATCCTGAAGAAGGTCCTTTCGTCCGTGACATCGAACGGAGCAGGTCGGGGAACGATCTCAACCAATGCGGAATCTACTTTGGGACGAGGTTTGAAACGTGATGCCGGAACCTGTTCGAGTATTCTGCAATCGGCCTTGTAGAACATGTTCACCGTGAGGCGGGAATAGTCGATGCTTCCCACATCGGATACCATCCTTTGGGCAAATTCCTTCTGTACCATGACGACCGCTTTTTTGAAAGGATACTCTAGAAGCTTGAAGATAACAGGCGTGGATATGCTGTAAGGCAGATTGCTGACAAATTTGTCGAACGGAGGGAAATCGACCTCCAGGGCATCTCCGTTTATGAGATTTACTCTGGATCCGTATTGTTCCTCAATATATCTGGCAAGTATGTCATCCAATTCGATACATGTCACATTATCGGAAGACTCCACAAGGAATCTCGTGAGGATCCCCAATCCTGGACCCACCTCGAGGACCCTGTCATGTGGTCCTATGTCGGCGAATTCAACGTGCCTCCGTGCAACACGTTCATCGATGAGAAAGTTCTGACCTTTGCTTTTCTTAGGGACGATGCCGGTTTCGGTTATCAGTCTTCCCGTTTCATTTCGATTCATCTGGAAATGAAGAGATAACGTCTCCTCTCTGGATCCGATATCTCCAGTATTATACGGGAAACGATCAATTTTTCAGGCCCCTTCAGGAGAGGTACCCTTGTCGATATATCATCGAAACTGGTAAATCTGCTCTTCTCGCGTTCCTTCAGGATCTCCTGCATGGTTTTCTTTCCAAGGCCGGGCAGTTCTTCCAAGAGATGTTTCTTGATCGAGATCGGACCAGCTTCATTGTAGAATTTCACGAATCTCGCCTGATTGCCGGTCACGATCTGGTCGATGACGAACTCCAACTCTCCGCTGGCAGTGTTGGTCAGTTCCTCGTAACCTATGCGTCTTTTGACATGATCGATCTGTGTACGGAGTGTCGGATCCTTTCCGATGTACACCCTGTCATCTATCATTATCTGCGCATTCGGTTTCGGGACAAGCTCGAAAAGTTTGAACTCCTCTTCACCTATCGCATAGCAGACGGGGTCCCTTTTTGAAAAATTGTTGCTGGGCAGGCCCTGCGGCAAGTAATCCAAGACAAATGCGTATTCTTCCAAGTAAATCCCTCTGTTCGAAGGCTCAAAGGTACTTATCGACTATTTCAATTATCTTATTGATGTTGTCGGCTTCAAGTGTGATTCTCTCTTTTGCAAAAATCGCACGTACGTCCTCTGGATATTTTGGAAGAAGGTCGGCAATCTTGCAGGAGGTTGACTCGGTCGTGAAATCGAGCGCATCGGCCTCGGCAATGAGCGCATTGGTCTGTTCCAATGAGAGTTTTGCGATGGTCTGGGCGTGGTTCATGGCCGATCTCTGTATGGTGCTAAGCTCTCCCCTCTTTTCATTTTCTGCTGTGAGGAGGTCTCTGACCTCAGCCAAACTGACGTATTGCTCAGACATTCATTCACTTCCTTAGACGTTCTTCACGAGATGGTTGGGGCGTGCGATTACCGTTTTAGGTTTGTTGCCGTCCATGACGCTCACTATGAACGCTGCGCCTCTCTGACCTACTACGACGCCGGTGTATCCGTGGAATCTCGAGTGCGGCATTCCCTTGTGTTCACTGGGGTCGATGACTATATTGACCTTTTCTCCATTCTCAAAGGTCTGGAAACCCTTGGTTATAGGTGAAAGACCGCGCGCCCTCGGCTTCTTCTGCAAAAGAAAACGGGTCTTGGTCCTTGTTCCTTTGGATGCTTTCATTTCATTCCCTCGTTGATCGCTATCACGTCCAGTTCCTCCACGAGACATCGGATTCCCAATGCCTCAGAGAAACTCGGGGTCGTTCTTCCATCATCGCCGGAAACGAATTCCTTCACATAAGTTCCAGACTCCGTTTCAAGGGTCAGATCGAACACGTCATCCCCTACGACCTCCGCCTCGACCCAAAAGATCTCCCTGTTCCTCACTAGGTCGGCACGACGGTGCTCGACTCTTTGTGGTGTCCTCTGGTCGATGCGGATGTTCTTGAACGCTAAGGCTACCTCATCTACTCCTTCTTTATTAACTTTACTCTCCGCGCGTACCCTGGCCTTGTAAGTCTTCGTAGGGGTGGCCAGTTTCGTCCTCTGCACCTCATCTCTCTGTACAAATCTCAGGTTATGGTATTGTGCCAGTTCTGATTGATTTGCCTTTGCTTCCAGGTAGTCGAGGTCTATGTCGCGTGTCCTAGGATCGCTGATTTCGAGAACGAAGGGCCTTCCTTCGCCCAGCATAAGCGCGTCTATGTCCTCCCTCCCCATTCCATGGAAGAAATGTTCCTTTCCACCGGACATTTCAAGGGCTATGTCACCAAGTATTTCTTGGACAGAGGTCTGGTACATCTTTCCCGTGTCATGACATCTGGAACAGCCCTTTCCATGGCATACCCTGCAGGGCCAGATGGTCTGGGGTATCTCGCGGCTTAGCTTGTTGTACCTTCCGTATATGAATATCGGGGCAATGTCCAATTCAACATCCGCGAAACGTGTGTCTATACAGGCCACGATCTGCGGATTCTTGAATTCGACGGGCCGATTGATCATCGGAAGTGCGAGTTTTCCGATTTCACGATTGAGTTCGGTCTTAATGGATTCTGCATTCTCAAGTTCGAACCTTTCTCGAATGTCCTTTTCCCTCTTCGTTATCTCAGGGTCGACACGGGACCCTACGAGGAAATTTTCAGATTCCACATCATTCACCTTGTCTGCGACCGTCTCCGCAAAACGGCCCAACAGATCGAAGATGCCTTCACATAACGGACAAGCATCTGGTGCCGGTATGTCATATCCTTCCTCTTCCAGAGCTTTGCGTATGAAGGTTCCGCGGACATCATTGGTCATTCCCGTTCCGAGCTTTCCGAACATTCTGCCGAGGCAGCGATCGCACAATCCATATTCCGCCACGGCCTTGGCCTTGTCCATATCGTTAACGATCCAGTCTTCCATGATGGTACCTCAGAGATCGAAACCCATCTCGGCGATCCTAAGTTTGGGTCTTTGGCCTTCCAGATAATGATAGACAGTGGAATGCTCGCTGCCGTTCAGGATAAGTTCTATCGCATGTTTGGCAACCGGCAGACTTACCGAATTACCGATGAGGGCGACGGTATTTCCGTAGATGGTCATGTAGACTCCTGTGAGTTCTTCGATGATCTCTCTTGTCTTGCCGTTTTTGCCGATGAGCCTTCCTCTGATCCTTTCCAGTTGATTGGATTTGGATCCGACGATATCCTTGAGGTCCACGATGTCCAGGTATTCGTCCTCCTCGAAAAGACGCATGGATTTCTCAGGATTGAATCCTCTGCCGATCGCTTTCACCACGTCGATCAATTTGAGTGCCATGAGAGGATCTGCGCTATCTGCATCGTCTTTGATGTCGACGATACCTTCTTCAGCATCGATGTCCATAGAGATGCCAGATCTTTTCTGGAGCATCCTTTTCGTTGTGCCTTTGACACCGATGATGGTTCCGACCCTGTCCTGTGGAATCCTTATGGATCTCATCTCTTATCCCCTTTGTCGCCTTGGTCTAGTGTCTCTTCCATTATAGTCTTGCCGTCTATGATATCGGCTCCGCGATTTTTGAAGAATCTGTTTACGTTGTTTATATCCCTCTCGAGGTATTCCTTCGCATTGAAGTGATCGGCGGTAAGGGCCTGGCCGCAGTCGATCATTACGGGTTGGCCGTCCCACATCAGGATATTGTACTCGCTGAGATCGCCGTGCACCAGATGTGCATCCTTGAAGCCGTCTATGATGAAGGATAATACCTCCTCGTAGATGTCATCGACATCTTTCGGCTTCATCGTGATATTTTTTATCTGCGGTGCCGGTCCGTGTTCATCACCGATGAACTCCATGAGAAGGCAATTCTTTTTGAATTCTATAGGTTCCGGGACAGGAATATCCGCCTCGTAGTACCTTTGCAGATTGCGGTACTCCTTGTTGGTCCAGGCGTAAATCAGTTTTCTGCGATTTCCGGAGAGACCTTTGAACCTGGGGTCGCCCTCGATGTATTTTGAGAGCCTATTGAAAGATGCATTGGATGTCCTGAATATCTTCAGCGCCATAGGTTCGTCGTCGTCATTGGTCGCGTAGAAGACATTCCCCTCCTTACCTGTGGAGATAGGATAATGAACGGACTCGATCACCCCGTTGGTCATCAGGTCGTATATCACCATCAGTGTCTGTCTGTCAAATACCTCGTCGGCCGTTTCCTTCTCATCGCCGGTCCTATTGGTCTTCAGGGCATCTACGTGCCTTTCGAGATAAGCGTAAACCTCGTCATGTGATGCCATGAGGGGTCACTCCTTTCAGAAAATGTCCAAATTTTTAGGGACCTTGTTCCTTTTACTGAGATTCACGGCCTGTGTCTTGGTATAACGGAACCTGACGTCGCATTTGTCAGGCTGGAAATCCCATATCGAAATGATGAGGAGGTCCCCTTCCCTGATCCACATCCTCTTCTTTATCTTGCCGGGGATCCTCCCCATTCTGGATACCCCGTCCTCACACATGACCTTGATTTTGGATGCTCCGAGCAGCTGATCGGCTATGCCGAATATCTCGCCTTCCTTGATATTCGGCAAACGTACACGCGTCACGTCCTCATCAGGACTCTCCATGGGTTCATTGCCGCTCATATTGACATCTCCGCTGACTCAGTCCATAGTTTACCTATATATTAAGGATTCCCATTTGGCCTATTGCGGACAATTGATAGGAAACTATTTTAAAGGAATTCCATTATCGCGACCGTACAGCTCATGTAGTGTAGCGGCCAATCATTCCGCCCTTTCGAGGCGGACACCCGGGTTCAAATCCCGGCATGAGCACCATGTATTTTCCGGTTTACGGTCTTCGTTTTCTGGGTTCGGTATATCATTAAAGCCACTTGATGTGGAAAGATGTTTGAAAGAGGTTTACGCCTTTGCATCTCTGTACTTCTTGTCCCTGACTCCCATGGATATGGTGAATGCCACCAGTGCCAAAATCACAGCAACGAAGAATGCAGGTCTGAACGCAGAGATCAGCCAGTCAAAGTTGCCGCCTGATGCCAGGATACCTCCGACAGGGATGACCAGTGCGTTGAGGAATACGGCGTTTAGTATTGCCACACCCGTGGAGCTTCCTGCCTGTCTGAATGTGTTGATCAGTCCTGACAATTGGCCGTCCTCACCTTCTTTACAATATCCGAAAGACAGATTGGTCGATGCGACGAGAGCAGCTCCGACACCCAGACCCATTATGAACAGGGTCAGCAGGATGAACAGAAGACCCGTATTCTCGGTGAAGAAGGTCATCATGAAGAAACCAGCGGCACCGATGAGGCATCCGATCGATGCGTATCGGCTGTTAACACCTGTTACGTCAGCAAGTTTACCGACCGTCGGACCCGCAACCAGGATGCCGATGGAATTCGCGATCATTATGAAACCGAGTTCGACCGTGGTGTAGCCCTGCGCATATTGCAGGTAGTACGGCAGAAGCAGATAGCTTCCCGACATCGCACCGAAAAGCAGCAGTGTGGAGACATTGCTTCCAATGACATCTTTGATCGCAACCAGTCTGAGGGAGACCAAAGGATCCCTTGATCTCTGTTCCCACCAGGCGACAAGTCCTCCGGCCACCAACATTATGACGATCAACAGCAATCCCTCGTGGGACATCCAGCCGATGTCCTGACCTACGTTGAGATAGTATATCAGAGCAAACATCATCACGAACAGAAGACCTGCACCTGCGAAATCCAGTCTTTCCCCTTTCTCATTGATCTTGGTGTTGCTCATGGATCTCAGAGACATCAGTATGCAGATCAATCCAATGGGGACGTTTATGAAGAATATGTACGACCAGTGGAAATACACAAGTATGCCGCCCAGCGCCGGTCCGAACGCTGTACCCGCCGATGCTGCCAAGGTGATGTATCCTATGGCGGTACCCCGTATGGATAGGGGCATGTATGTTGATACCATGGCAAGTCCCATAGCGATCACCATGCCTGCACCGAGTCCCTGGATCGCCCTGAGGATAATGATGGCTCCAAGACCTAAACCGCTTATGAATCCGGCGAGACCGATTATTAAGGAGGTCGTCGTAAAGATCGCAATACCGGTAAGAAACACATTCCTGTACCCGATATTCGTTCCTAGTTTTCCCCACAGGAGTACGAAACAGCACAGGGTCAGAGTGTATGCAAGCAAGACCCATGAGATGTTAGCCGTACTTCCCTCGGTAGCGAAGTCCTTTGCCATCGTCGGTAAGGCCACGGTCACTATGGTGGCATCCAAGGAGGTCATGAAAGTTCCCAGAACAATCGAGATCAATACGATTTTCTGTTTTCTACTGAGAGCTTTGCTCTCATTTTTCTCAAACATGTCGGCAGAATGGAAGTTCAGGTTTTAAAACGCATTTATCTCATGGTCTTCTTCCTGAAGATCTCGTTTTCCTTCACGATGGCGTCTGCATTGCGCCAATCGACTCTTTTGACGATAGGTAGCTTCTTTGGGAAAGTTTTCAGCATGGCATCCATGAGATTCCTGTCCGCGCAGGGTATCTTTTTCAGTCTGTCGCGGTCCCAGTTGTCTATCAGTTCATACACGGCCTCGATGCCCTCATTGTAGAATTCCGACGTGAGTACGGCGACAACTATGGCATTGTTGCTCATTACCGCAACATTTGCACCCCTTACAGCATACTCGCTTCCGTTGTAGGAGATGGAGAGACCGCTGCTGTCACGAACCAGATCCATCGCTTGGAAGTCGGTTATGTCCCCGCCTACGTAAACGGTAGAATTGAATTCTATCTCCGTTTTCCTTCGTATTTCCAGCAATGCGTATGCCTTTTCATTGGCACCGATCGCTGTTATCGGTTTCACGGCTCCGTCTATCTCCATCTTCGGTAGAGAATCGGCAAATATATCGTCAAGGGTCGTCACGATGTTCGCGTCATCATCGTCCAATGATTTCGCGTTCGTCAGGGTATACATGGTTTTCGGAATGCGCAGATTCGAGATCCTTGTGCCCATTCCTCGAATCGTCTTCGACTCCTGTCTGCTTATCGGTATATCATCGAAGGATACCTGAGTGCAGCCTACGTTGTTCATCGGGAATCCTATCGCGTCGCATACTGCCATCATGTGATGTTCATATGAACTGGAAGTGATGAATGTCGGAAGGAGATTGAATATATACCTCAGGGCCTTGTCCGCGCCCGGAACCAACTGCAGGTCCTCCTTGCAGAAATCATAGGCCATGTGGTCCGTGAGTCCGTTAGCCTTCAGAAAGGGAATGATCATCTTCAGTGTACTGCCGATCCTGCTGTTCTCTCGGTTCAACGCATATGCGACGAGATCGTCATATCTGGACACAACGTCAAAAAAATGTTCTCCGTTCCTTATGTATTTGGAGCACAGACGTCGGGCGTTGTCGTTCTTCGACAGAAAACCATGGCAGTTGCATATGAACTGTTTGTCCTCAGTCAATCCGAGTTCTTCCATCGGGTTATATTCCATCGATTCACTTCCTCAGGGTCGCGTTAACCTCTTCGGAAAGGTCGAACGGATGTTTTAACGGTTCTCCTCTCATGTACAATCTCTTGCCTTTTATGCTGGCGGTCCCATCGGCAAACTGTCTTATCGTCGAGACTATGAGGGGGATCTCGTGTCTCTTCCCGTCTTCCCTTATCATTCTGAAGAGGGGTTCGTCAACACCTTCGGTATCGATGATCCGTTCAAGTGTACTGGTCTTCATCTTCTTGTGCAGATCGGCCCACAAGCCATCGTATTCTTTGCCGCGTATCGGGAAACTGCAATATGTCAGTGCGGCGCCCCTGTCCCATTCCGGCGTGCAAAGATGAATCATCGAACCCTGTTCATCGGCTTCGGTGCGGATGAGTTCCCAGATCACCTCTTCCCAGGTACCCTTGGGTCCGTCAGGGAGGGCAGGATGCAGATTGATCATATCATAGGTGTCGCATGTCGTGTCGTCCATCCACAGCATATAACCTGCCAGGATTCCGAGGTCGAAATCGTATCCATCTATCCTCTTTCTGATCTCGGCTCCGTATTCGTTTCTCCATGCCGTCTGATCCGTGTCCCAGAGATCTGGTCTGAATGTCTTCCACGAGATGGTCACCAGGGGGATTCCGTAGTCTTTCGCAAGGTCGAAGAATTGTTCCCTCTGATCCTTTTTGGGATTCGGATCTTCGGTGTTGTCCCAGTTGCAGAATACGAACGAGATGTCTATATCGAGGACGCCCTCCTCTTTTTTTCGCATGACCTCACGCAAAAGGTTGCGGGACCCAGGACCTCTACCAGTCGAGAACCAACCCAGTCTGAGCATGTTTCTCCATACGGCTCGAAGTATA
>Ga0172378_10000334_pt1 | contig 40828 bp, 56 predicted proteins | sample GrowelOW332metaG_FD_119755 | JGI IMG/M metagenome (GOLD analysis project Ga0172378, IMG submission 119755) | Groundwater microbial communities from an aquifer near a municipal landfill in Southern Ontario, Canada - Pumphouse #3_1 metaG | ecosystem: Environmental > Aquatic > Deep subsurface >...
CATTGACATCCTGGGAGCAATTGTACTTAGGTGCGGCAAATACGCTATCTGACCACATATACCCTTTGATCAACCCGATGCAATCAAAGACCTGCTTACCCAACTGTGACTTGTATGCAGCCTGTCTATTTGCTGTGTAATGTGACGGCAGGCGTTCGGTATTATATTTCAAAATTGTTTCGGTCGCTATCTGACCAAACGTTCCGTTCCAGTATGGAGCGCCCAAATGTGCGCTCGCATAAGCGGCCAGTCCTGTATTCGTTTTCATTTTTGTATTCCTCCCTATCTTTTCAGATATTCTACGGTCAAGGTCGGTTTGGTTACATTATCGGTCGTGATGTTGGTAGAGCCGTTCCAGGTGTCAGCCGTGATCGGTGTGAGCTGTGCGGCGGTGGGCGTGGCTAACTGATAAGTGTAATACACAGGATTATTCGTCAGCCATGTATGCAGTGCCGTATTGGCATCTGCGAGCAACTCACTGCCGGTCAAGCCCATAACAGTATAATCAGGATACCAGTATGCATGAGCAACACCTGTAAACACGCCTATCGTATTTAATCCACCTATGCCCGAATTGTTTACAATTGCAGCGTTACAATAGCCGAGAGAATTTGTACCTACTTTTTTATTCGGAGCTAAATCAAGAATTCTCTTTGTTGTTGCGTTCCAGTCGTTCCAATTTATAAGTGGCGGTATAATACGCAGTCCAATATTCCCTACCGCCATGCCCAAATCATCTATCGTATCCTTTACCCCATTCGGCAAACTGCCGCCAACAAAGCCTGCCGGAAGCGTGATGTCGGTGGTGGTATAGCCTTGATAAGGGGTGTATGCGGTAGCGGTTGATCCTAGTTCAAGCTGTACGTTGTTGAAGATTGATATACCTTCCGTTCCTGAGCTTGCATACAGCAGGACTAATAGTCTATCATTGCTGCCGGAATTAAATAATCCTGTACCAGATTTTAACGACGCGGCGGGTGTTGTTCCATTTATTGTGGCAAAAACCGCACCAAATCCAAACCCAGATAGTCTTGAATAGTTTAAACAATATACAGTATTCTTTAGCACTGTAACTAGGTATATAACATACCACTTGCCTGTTACCGTTATTGTTGTTCCGTCTACACTGTGCGTAGTGTCTACCCTGCTATCTGTAATATTGTCTTTGTCAAATATATTTTTCCCATGGCTCGCCACCCTAAAATACCGCTCATCACCAGAGGATAATATCGGCGATGGATAATCTGGAGATGGTGAATTTGGCACAAATGCGGCGTAGGCTGTACCTACTGTACCAAGTTCAAACTGCTGTATATCGATACCTGTTATTAGAGAAGAAAACCGTATATATGCTGCTCCAACTGGCGATGTAAATGTTCTGTTATCTGTGCCACTATTTTGAAGTGACGATATGAACGTTTTTGATGCATCGTAAAAGCAAATTCCTACTAAGGCCGAAAGTACGTTACTTTTAATAGTATAAGCAGTTGATGCTAAGATTGTTATGTAAGCAGAGACATACCATGTTGCATCAACCCCAAGCGTACCATCTGACTTCTTTAAGTATCTACCCTGCGTTGCCCTTGTTTTGTCGAACAAATTCTTCCCCTGCGTGGTCTGTGCTTGCGTGGATAAACCCTCGAATGCTACTTTGCATTTGTGATTGTAGGTTCCCGTCAGTGCTAAACTCGTGCCGCTTGCTTCTGCTTCCTGGTACCCCGATACCAGCTGCGAGCCTTGGTATATGCGCACGGGTGCATAATCACCTTTGAACACTTCTGCCGGCTTGTCACCTATATATAAGCTCATGCGCACCCCTCCTTAATCAGGTACAACGATGTAGATCGTATCCGGATCGATCGCGGCAATATCATACTGGCTTTGCGTCATGCCCACAATGCGCTTATTGTTGATGGTATTGGCATTCTCTGCATTGGTCGCAGTAGTAGCATTGCCTGCCTGCACAGCGTAGGATGTGCCCCAAACGACCCAGTTATCACGGACGGTAGCGTCACCGTCACCCAGCAGCTGATAGGTTTTTGTAACAGTCTTTACACCATCAACCAGTTCAATCACTTCCGCCAGATCGCCACGCTGCGCAGTGAGTGAAGTCAATCCGCTGTCATCCGCAACCTCATGTATGTCCTGGATCGCCGTGGCCGGTATTTGTGTCATTGGTACTTTGCCGCCGACCAGTGATGCAATGTCAATGCCGATCATGGCCAGCAGATCAGACAGCGCCTGCTGCGCTTCTTCGGCAGATAAGGCAGCCGCACCCACGTGGACATCTACCTGCTCTACCACTTGCTGCGCTGCTCCAGTTGCAATAACAGCGTTATCTGTAGCAACGATCGCATTTTCAGTAGCCGTCACGGCTGCACCGGATACCGCTTCCAGTCCGGTCAGATCGTCCTGCAGCTCAGTTACATCACTTTGTATCCCGATTATATTTTGTTCAACTTGGCTAATCTGTGATAATGTATTTTCCGGTACATATGTCTGCCCATTTTCATCGTCCTGCAAAACTCTTATTTTGATTGTGCCTGCGGTTACTTGTTGTCCATTATCATAAATTTTTACGGAGCATCTCACACATGCAGCGTATTCCAATATTTGAGATGATACATTGCATGTAAAGATTCCGTTTTCTATTACAAGGTTTTCATAAAAAGGGGCACCGTCATATAGCCGCTTGAAAAAGCATTTCCCCGAATAATTTGCTAATTCTACGGTTGCTCCGCTTTTCATGATCTCAAAATCTAGCTTTCCAAGATTGTCATTTTGAAAAAAAAGCAGTTCATCTTTTAATGAATCTGCTATTTTATCAATGTCAATTTTGACTAAGTAAGATCTGTTCATCCGTTTTCACCATCCTGCGAATTTCCATCTGTATCTTGTAACTTTTCAGAGCTATCTGTTGTGGTAATAACCGAAGAACCATTATCCCCTTTTTTACGCATTGCTTCCAATGCATTCAAAATAACATTTGGAAAAGGCACTCCCATAATCGAAAGATTCTCTACAATCGAAATACCTTCATTTCCAATAAAAAACCATATGACTGTTGTCTTGCATATGTCCTTTCCTCCCATTGCGAGATCAAGTTGAATTGCTAATAATACAGCTGCAAGTATTCCCATTTTTCTGATCAATCCCTTGAAGCATGCCTTACTTTCCAATCCACCAGTTAATGACTTTGCGCTCTTTTTCCATACCGTGGCAACTGCCAGCCCTGTTCCAAAGTCTAATGACATTGCCACGATCAGAGCTGTCATATTCCCATCCCACCCTCCAAGCAAATTTGTAATTATAGTACCTGCTGTTGCCACTCCCGACAAAATCAAATTCTTAGCTGTTAGTATGTTGTTCATTTTTTACCTCCGTATATTAATTTTTTATGATTGTCTTATCAATACGCAAATGTCGTAAAACTAAAATATAATAGATCTCCAGCAAGCATGTCCGAGATTTTAAGTTTATCTCCTTTTATTACATCTGCGCTGTACTGGTATGCCTTATATACATACATTGCTCTATTTTTATCTTCCATTATCCCATATACATAAAGCGCTTTTGTTGTGCTTATACCACTTAAATTGATTGGAGTAAATAAAATTGTTTGGAGCCCTGAAAATGAATTTGGAAACCATATGCGTATGTTATCAGTGCTAGAATTTACTTGCGTCTTTTGTATATATCCATTGATATTAAACATATCATCCTTGCGAATCATTGTATATGAACCATTCATGCCGGTAACCGACTGTTCATTTATGAGATCCGTACCAATAATTGGCGTCATCGTAAATCTACTTATAAGTGGTTTCCCATCGTAGTCATAGCATCCTTGCAAATACACCATTGAAGGTGATTTCAGTGCTTCCATCGTTGGATCTAGAATACAGTTTTTCAGAATGATAATCGTCCCAGGAGCTGATCCTGTCGGCAGCTGTATCCGGTTAATTTCAACATCTTCAAATATGCATTTGCAATTATTTCCGAATATGATCTTGTTGATTCCGTTTCTTTGATTTATTACAGCACCGTATCTCCCTTTTATATGAATATAGCTATTGTCAATAATATTATGATCGCTCGTCAAGTCATAGCATTTTGATACAACCTGAACAATTGCATTTACAATTGCATAGTCAAGCAGATTATGTCCAGCTCCACTTCCGCTATAAGCTGTCATGCTATCGCACAATATATAAAGTGGATCATTTGAAACTGCGTAATCTTCTGTTACCACCAGTTTATCGTAGTCTGCTCTTGTTTTTATAATCTTGTCAATTTTTGTGAAGTTCTCGTTAAAAGGGACTTGGTTTAAGTCATCGGAATCTTCCGGCAGGTTTAAATTTATATTGGCTGTATGTGTCATATTTTTTCCTCCTATTTATATCATCCTACTGAAAAGCTTTTGTTCCATTGCATCATTTCTGCTTTTACATCCCCCCATGTTTTTACTTGTTTGAAATATCCCCATTGTGGCCATGAGAATATTCCATCACAGATAGATCTACAATTTTTTATTTGATTTATCCTATCAATAACTTCATTGTATTTATCTGTACCTTTTTGATATAGCAAATTTTCTGTGCTGAAAGAAAAGTGATATGGTTCTCCTCCATATTGGTACCACTCATGAAATACAATATCAGAATAATATGTATCAATCACTCTTCTGATAGCCCAGATAGTTCCCATCTTACTGTGAATATAGTCAGCTTGTGCTATGATCTGCCGTTTTGTTTCTACTGGTGCCGCATAATCATACCATTCAATATGCATAGACACTGCCAACTCATCAAGGACTGCTGCTGCAATCAGTTCATTACCCACTATTTTCGCAGTTTGTCTCAGTTCTATATCCAATGCATTATAAACGGCGTTAACGCATTTAGCGATTGCTGCTGCCGAATCATCTTTCTGCAAAAATTTTGGTATCAGCTCAATCATATCTATGCTATTTGTTTTCATAATGATCCTCCGTATGTCACAGTGCTTTCTGTGCATACAGGTATTTCGTACTCATACAGTATTGTGTTTGTAGGGCTGCTTACTGTTACCCTGTACGCACCTGCATTGATTACGGCCGCTATTAGAGCGTCTTGATTGATGGATTCACCAATCTTCGCCGTCTGCAGTTTGTAGCTTTCCACGGCTTCCGCAACTGCTTGCGCAATGATTGTTTGTTTGTCAGCATCCGCTTTTTTTATGTAATACGTAATGTTAATTGCATATTCTCTTGATGTAGCCGGTACGACAGTGAGTTGATCGGTTAATACTCTCAGTTGATTTGTCTCAAAATATTCCGCTACCGCATTTGCGATTTCAATAGATATCGGTGCTCCATTTTTATCTGCCAGCATTATATTTACTTTTCCTGCAGATGGGCTATATACATGAGCTTGCCCTACAGCATTGCTTGCTTTTAGTGCAAAAAACTTATACGCCGCAGCAGGACCAGCACTGCTATATGCAGCAGATGCTGACATTACCCGTTGACGGAATGCTGCATCGCTTTCAATATCTAATCCTCCATATGATGTTATCGTATTTTCTGCTGATGTAATACGCGGAATAAGATCCACCATGGTATTAATACTTCCTGTAAGTATATTATTTGATTCCGCCCCTGCTACAGTTGCAAAAGCTATGCATTCTCCTTCAGTAGCACCGTCTGGTATTGTGATCTGTTCCGCAGTTTCGAAAAATATTACACCATCACCGGTCACTCTGGTTCCGGCTGGTATTATGGTATAGTCTGCATATGCCTGTGGCAGCGTAAATTTTATTATTGTTTTTGCCGCTTCTGCTTGCAGTCTCTCTACACCACGGTTTTCACCAATTAGATCTAAAAATTCACCTTCTGCGTATTGCGCAAAGTTGTTAGACATAACACCATTGAAATCATTAGCCAGCGTTGCTGTTATATATGCAAAAATATAAAGAAGTATTTTTCTTGAATCACCATTGTATAGTGTCTCTCCTGTTTCTGTTTTAAATTGTTCTGTTATCTGTTCAAGCAGAATACTTGGATCTCTTTCAATGAAATTACGCATGGCTCCAGTTCACCTCCAGTTTTTCACCATCAAAACTTATACCAGTTATTTGCGCGCGTGGTTCATTTTTTACAAGCATATTTGCAATATCTGAATTTGCAATTATGTTTTGATCTGTACCATCAATAATGTCAGAATTCATCCCTGCCGCAGACATAAATGGTGTTTCTCCAATATGCATCTCAATTAGATTATTTATATTCTGCTGTATGGTTTGTTCTCCTGATAAATTCCAATCTATTACTTTCATGGTTGTCCTCCATTTACTCTGTCAAATCACTGTCGTATCCTTCTGCAGTTGTGCTTTCATCTTCTGTTTCGGTAGTCCATCCAATATGCTCTTTCATTGATACCGATAGATCAGTTCTCCATATTTGTCCTTTTTGGTAAGTGAGTTTTGATTCGCTTACACCAGTGATGATCCATTGTTTTCCGTCACTTTTATTCCCAATAAAAAGCGTGCTGACTACTTTGTTATCCATCATGGATATGAGTGTCTTTAATTGATATTCAATGTTTCCACATATATCTCTTCTCAATATCATTGTAAATGTCATTTTACTAAGCTCAGGCCCTTTGAATATCGTAAGCGGTCTCCCGCCATCTACTTCTTGATCTTGTGTAGATACACTATGGCTACGTGTCATTGAACTAAATGTAACAGCAGTGTTGCTGTTAACGTAAAATCTTATACTCCCGAAGCTTCCTATATTGGCCATTACAGCACCCCCAATAATACGCCACTACCGTATCCGTTTGAGTAAAATGCCACAGCCACGCGATCTCCGATTATAATATCTGCTGGATCAATGTGTTTTGGCACATCAATATCAGCAGATACCGTTCGCTCTGTCCCCATAACATATACTCTGATTTTTTTTACTGAAATTGCAGCTTGTACTATGCAAGTTTTTATCATACTAACCGCCTCCCCGTACAGTAAAGTTGCTTCCGGCTGTAGCTATAACAAACTTCGGTAACTGCAAAAGTACCTCTTGTCTCATATCCTTGTATTATCATTCGATTCCCAGCGCAAATGCGCTGGTTAGAATCGCAGCACACCGACATCGTGTACTCTGTCCGATTGCGTCTATATGCAATGCCTGTGGCCAGTCTGTGAGCCTCTCCTCCGCTATATACAGGTACATCATCTATATATAATTCTGTCCCGTATGTGCAGCTAGAAGCAACTTTGTCTTTATGTACATTATCTCCGTCATAATATTCAACACTCACAGATCTAACAAGTCCGCTATCATCAGAAATAAACCGAGGAGGCTCTGCAGGTATTATGGTTACTATTGGCTGTGAATTAATAATTGTATCATTTGTGATCACAATTTTATGATTAAATAGCTTGAAATCGCATGATTCACGCAGGCATAAATTCTCCAATAATCCAATTGTGTTGAGCTTAATACGATCGAATCTACGATAAATAGCATTTACGCAAGAAATGTTTTGCAGCGCATATCCGCCTAATTCCTTTGTAGCTTCCAGTAATAACTCCATGAATGTAATTTGTTCATAGGTTTTTGTTATCGGAGATAACGCTTTTAATGGATATGCATAACAGTTTATATCTTGCATATCCCTTTGCTCCTCTATTTTTGATATATACATTGATCCGCTGCTGATCTGATTCACTACAAATTCAATGGCATCATTCTTTTTAAATTCAACATATGATGATGTTTTTGATATATAAAGTTCATCAGATTGGCAGCATGTCCTGTCCTTATATTCGGCATTAATAAGTTTAATTTTTGAAGTAATATCCTTGTCATTAAGCAAAACCTGCATATTACCGCCTCCACTCCGGAAGCATGGTTGGCTTCTGTTTTTTTATGATAGGCAGTGATACTGTCTCCCCGCCCTCAAAAATAACAATACCCGCATACTGAGGATTGGCTACCATTAATTCAGCAATGCGGGTAGAGTTTCCGTAATATTGGACTGCTATCATATCCCACCGTTCACCGGCAGCAGCTATGTGCGTTTTTCCTATTTTAAGTGTTTCCGTGTTATACTGCACCTACACGCACCCGCTTTCTGATCAGTTCATCAAATAGCCTTTCAAATTCATCAAGTGCTCTCTTCATAGCATCCGTGATCGGTTCCCCGTTGCTGTATATATTCGGAGCAAAAGTAATACTATAATAATCACCGCTTCCAGGTGCCTGTCCAGTGCCTATCATCGCAGCTCTTGCTAATGCTTGTGATCTTGGATTATTGTTGTATGGTACAACCGCCTCAGTATCTCCACCTTCACCAAGATATTTTATTGCAGGTCTGGTAACAAGTCCTCCGATAGCAAGACCTTCTATTTGCTCTCCCTCTGTTTTCGTTTTCACTGTTACCGTGGCATCTTTTTTACCAAAAAGTTTTCCGAACCATTCACCTAACGATTTAAACCAATCAACAATTCCTTTAATACCGCTTACAATTCCTTCTTTGATTTTTTCCCAGTTTTTATAAACCGCAATAATTCCTACGGCAAGCAGTGCAATTGCAGCAATAATGGCCAGTATAATCCATGTCATAGGATTTGCATACATTGCGGCATTATATGCCCATTGGGCTATTGTCATTGTAACAATTGCTGCTGTAATTCCCATAAGTACCGGAGCCACATAGTCTTTATTCTGAATAAGAAAAACAATAGCTTTACTTATACCATTTATAATTTTGGGGATATAATCTAACGCTTGAAGCACTTCCGGTTCTGTAAGCATATCTGCAATAGATTTGTAAATATTCGCTTGTTCTGGCATTATCATCGTCCCCAGTTTTTCTTTTATGCCAGCAATTGTATTCTCTGATTGCTTCATTTTACCCAAATCAGTCTTTGCAAGTGCTTCGTTCACTCCGCCTACATTCATGGCCAACGCTTCTGTGAGTGCATTTATTTTTTGCTGTTGGGTGCCAAATTTAATTGCTTTCTTTTGATTGTCATTCATTATAATTCCATATCGTGTAAGTGCTCCAACCTGTCCCGTTGTAGCCTTTCCGATAAGGTTTGCTATCTGCACTGCGTCCTGCTGTGTAGCATTTACACCTTTTGATTGCGCAAGCAAGTCTGCCATTCCTGTGCTTAAAGACTTTATTTCGGCACCGTTGAGCTGGAATGTCGCAAGTTGCTGCATTCCCGAAACAATGATATCATCATCAATAATGCCAATCGATCGTAACTGATCCGCATATGATGTCAGTTCGTTTGTGGTTTTAGCGTAAATATCTGCACCTTTTCCTTGCAGTGATACCACATTCTTTAAAAGAGCTTCTAATTTTGCTTGCGCCTGCAGCATGTTATTCGCTTCTGATGTCCAATCTTCCATCATGCTAAGTGCACCGCGCAAAGAGATATAACCTGCAAGACCTGCCACTGCTGTTTTTAACGTTCCTCCAATTTTACCAAATGCATTATTCATAGCGGAGGTTTGTTTCTTTGTATTGTTTGCGGCTTTATCTACCTGAGTATTTACACCAGTCATAGCTTTTACAAAACTACTTAATATTTGACCGCCAATTGCAATATTGGTTGTATATGTCTTAGCCATATGTTACCTCCTGCTTTGCATTTTCACTTCATCATACTGCGCATTTTGCTCTGCTATAATTGACATTATTTCATTCCAATGCCCCACCAATTCTATGAAGGGTATGTGCTCTGTTACCGAATAATTATCGCTGGTTTCCTTTGAAAGAAACGCTCTAATGTTTTTCAGCTTCTGATCGAGCAAATCATCCTCCGCATAGGTATACTCATCTTCACTTAATCCGTAGAATTGGAGGATTGTACGAAAAAATATAATACAGCGTTCTTAATTGCATATATATCTCTTGCAGACATCTTCCGGATAAGTGCGTATTGTGTTTGTGAACACATATTGAAAAATCTTAATCCATATTGCATTTCAAATTCAGGATTCATAACCTTCCTACGCAGTATTTTTGAATACACTTCTTTTAACTGCTTTCTTTGATAGGCATTAAAATCTTCAAAGTTGTACGGTATTTCTTTTACGATCTGCCCATCTTCTAATTCGATTTCATCTGCCAGAATTAAAGTCCCAATTGGCTCTGTAGTTGAAACATCCGCTGAATTAAAATAATTGCTGTATGCCATCCCCAGCTTATAGATGTCAGATCCTTTTAAATTGATCAGATCATTAAACGGTATGCCCGCGGCTACGGACATAATTTTCATTTGAAAATCATCCTCGCTGCCGATAACGGGCATTGTTCCGCCTCCGGAAATAAACTGTTTTTCTTCAATATCAATATACTCATCTGCCGATATCCTTTTGAAATCATAGGTGAGCTCATTTTTTACGGTTCCGTTTATATCAATCCCATGCTTCAACTTGATGGTACCTGTTATATAATCTGCAGGAGATTTGCTTTTGTTCTCTGCAAGTGCCTTTTCAAATTCATCCATTGCCGTTTTAATTTTGGGCATACTGTATTCTCCTCTCATTTATGAGAAAAGGCGCGCTCCTTACAGAACGCGCCACTCTTCACATTATCCTAAAGCTGTTCTCAGTTCTTTTAGTACATCTATTCCATTATGGTAAAAGATATCGTTAAGCTTGTCAATTTCAAGCTGCACTTCTCCATTTACAATGCGCTTGTAATAAGAGCAGGACAGTTCTACCGTGTATTCCTGCGCAGCTCCCTGCTCTCCATCAGCACCTGGATCCTTTGTACAACGCCCTTTGCAAATATGAACAATTGTTTTGTACGATAAATTTCCCGTGGCTTTATCATAATAAGACACTGCCTGCGTGATCCTGACCGTTGCACCATTTGGGCTGGTAAGTGTGCTTTGCTGAACGGTCTGCGAAGTAGTGGTCACAGTTAGAATAAGATCCCCCACCTCATTCGGATCCGGAACACGTAGCTTTCCAATAATACCTGATCCGGAGATTTCCGTATCCCCATACTCCAAACTTGGCGTTGTAACCTTGGTACTATCCGGAATTTCTTCGAATTTATCTTCTCTGTAGACATCAACAGATTGTCGTGTCATCTTAGCTGTAATTTGATTTGACATGATCTTTACCTCCTATTATAAATTGGCATTATAACGAACAACCGCCGTTATAGATTTGATCAGGGTTGCGCTTCGGAACTGCAGATCAAAAATAAAGTTTCCACTGGCCAATGCCTGCTCCAGCGTCAAACTGCCACTGAATGCGATTGTGCCGCCCTCAATGGCTCCCAGACCTCTCAATGCAGCCAGACGAGTGTTATATATATCGACAAGCTCATTGGCTGTCCTGCGCGTCAATGGGGTATCAATCACATCCAAGTAATTCCTGACAAAATCATTACGGATATAGTCCGTCATAATTATTGCAACATCGTCTACTTGGCCAGCATCGATTGTTCCGTCTGCGGTATAATTCGAAAATGAATTTCCCCAATATCTCCATTGCCCCCTGATGAAGTAGCAGGTCGTGATTCCGATAGAATTTAATGTATCTGCATCAGCCTGTGTAATTTTGATAGCCACTCCTGCGCTGGTGACCAAAGCTTCGATGTTTGCCGCTTTGTTTGAAACGCATATATACGGTATGTCTCCTGCGCTCTTTACAGCATCCATATAGGTTGCTATTGCACGGGCTGCATTACGTACCAGCAGTCCACCTACCAGGCCATAAAAGGTAAATCCTTTCATCTTGGCAGATGTAATTCCCTTTGTTGACTGCTCTGTGACAGCATTTGCAACGGTATCGGCTGCATACTGATAGGCTGCCCATGCGTTAAATCTGCTGTTGATCTGTCCTTCTGCAATCTCTATGAGCTTTTGATATACCTTCTGACCAGTTGATCCGGTCACATATGTATCTTCCCATCCCTGCGCGGCAACGATGCTTGGAACAATACCGGTATCAATTTCAATGGTATCCAGTAAATCAAACGCTGTGCCGATTCTGCAAGCGGTGAATACAGTCTTTTTATATCCAATGCTTTGCGCACTGGACAGAGATCCTGTTATATCATCAATCTGTACTGTTCTGCCATTATTGATGTGGTGAGCGGAATAGTCTGTTCCATATACTTTTCCGGTTATAGTGATTGTAGCAGGAACAATATCCTGCCCTTCAATCGTTGCTTTTCCGTTCACGAAAGTCACCGATGCTGTAGTTGCTGTTGCATCAACCGTTGGCGCTATTGCAGCGGTAATCAGTAATATAGGTCCTACAGCAAGCCCATTTTTAAAGTGCGCATATGCTGCCTCGGATAAACTATACTCTTTGTTCCATCCGCCTGTTATCGGTTCATAATAACCGATTTTTGCAGCCACATCTTCTATTGTGCTGCAAAGGTATGCCTTACCGGCTTTGTCTGCCCAAGCAGCCTCTCCGCTCTGCCATATAGGTGCTCCACCAAAATAACATGGAATGATTGAGCTTGCCTTTGGTGCTGCTGCGATTGTGTTTCCCCGTTCCGTATAAACCCCGTGTTTATAACTCATTTGTGTTACCTCCATCCGTTATTCATATTTGGCACCGCCAGGCTGAATTCTACATACCCGAATGAATACGGATATGTTGTCATACTGTCGGTGTAGTCACCTATTTCAATGTCTCCGTCAATGGCAAATTTACCATCGATATTCTGCGCTTCATTTAACTTTGATGATACATATTCAAGTATGTTCCATAGATCAATATAACTTCCCATGTCTGCCGCCGAATAATAACCAGTATTTGATTGTTCCGGTCTGTATTCATCTTGACTTGTTATTCCTATTTGCACTCTTATGGGTACCATATATGTATCATCACCAGTGCTTTTATTAATTGGTTTTGATATTCCAATAAGCATATAGCTGCCATTCTTCTCTATTGATATTGGCTGAAAGTTTTTGTGCGGAAGTTGCCCCAATAATACAGGTGGCGGTGAATCAATAGAGAATCCATCTACATCATCTTCTTCTGTTTTTAAGTAATAGGTTTTTAGTAGATTTTCAAGCTCCAGCTTTACATGCCGCATAACTGCTACAGGTGTCATTTCGCACCTCCGTGTTTCTTAAATGTATATTTATATCCTTGTTCTATTTCATGGTCAAGACGCTGATCAAATACTTCACGCATCCGTTTCATAATGGCTTCTTGATTATATTTATTTATCATTTCTGCAGCGGCTATAGTTACAAGGATCTGCCCTATCTGTCCTTTTTTTCGCATCTCCCTAAATTGTGATGCTGTATATTGTCCTTTTTTATATCTGAAAACCAAAGGCTTATTATTCACAATTCGTGCAAATGTACCAGGTATTTTTACTCTCCGTGCCTTATCTGTCATTAATGCTACAGTAGGCAGTTTTCTTTTTGCTACTGGTCTTCCCTTTTGTCCGGTAAAAACCTTTTCGCCGCCGAGAATTTTAAACTCGGATGCATTTAGTTTGTATCCCGTTACAGTGATAATTCCCTTATTTTCTAAGCTATTATGCTTATTATCTGTTTTTATATATTTATAAAAATCTGCTTTTTTGATATTATATGTTTTTCTAACTTCGATCCATAAAGCAGACTTTCCTGCAGTTATGCTTCTCGACAGTGCTCTGCCTGTTGCTTTTGGAATTCGTGATCTCATTTCGTCTGTCAAATTTTTTATATCAACCGAAGGTGCAAAATCCGCTTTGATTTCGATACTCATTTGAACCGCCTCAAATATAAGTGCATGATTCCCATCTCAGTTATTGCTTTTAAAATTGTATAACTAAGACTGTTTATTTTTAAGAGATTTCCTACCTCATACTTTTTATTATCTGTATCACAAACTGATAGAATTTTATCAGTCATTGCCATAAGTTCATCATTGCTTTGTGCTTTCATTTCATTCGTAACATCAATAAAAATAGCAGTGAGGGCAGATCCGTTTATTGTTATCTGATCAGCGAATTCATCCATATTTAAAAAAGTTGTGATATCACTGTCAATATAATCTTTAAACATAAATCTGCCCTCCTTCCTGTGCTATTTTTTGTTGTTTATAAGTATAGATTAACCCGCCGCAGGCACTTCAACCGTTATTACGATTGCGAATGCATCTATCCGCACTTCGACAACGGTACCTGTTTCGGCTTTGGCTGCCCATGCATAACCGCATGAAACGTTCTCTACTTCTCCGGTTAATGCAGATGGAGTAACCTTCCCAGCGGCTTCATCCCAGTATACAGGAGCGCCCTGAGATATTGCAGCAGTGTTTACCGCAGGTAGTTCATATACACCCGTCATAAACAGTGTGCCTTCTTCATCAGGTGCAATATCATCTGCTGCAACACCAATAACTGTGCTTGCAAGCGCAACCACAGTACCAGCTGCAATAGTGGTTGCTCCACTATTTTTATAGGGCATATTCTGACCTTTTGAAATGTACTTTGCCATAGTAATATCCTCCCTCTTTTATTATTGTCCGGCGTTCTTTGCCATGCCTCTGTAATCACCGGCAACGGCGCCATAGTCCATGTAAATGTTCCATTGAACGCCCAACTGACCAGCCATCTGGAACATGTCGATACTCGGAGCATTGATGCCTTTAAGAAAATCAACTTCAACGGTATCTACCAGTGCATTGTCAGCAGCCAGATAATATGCTTTTGCTCCGGCTACAGTCTTTGAGAGTTCCGCATCTACAATTACAGTCAGGCTATTCCTGTGGATGTTTGTTACCCCCGAATTTATTGCATTCAATGCAGCTGTGGATGTTACCAGTTGGAGTGCCAAATCTTCAAGTTCAGGTGGCACAATGAGATATTTTGCCGGTATGTTCAGTACGCTTTTCCCATCAACGCCGGTTTGTTTTCTCAGCAATGCCTTTAGCTCAGATATAGTGGTGTTACCGAGAGCACCAGCTGTACCCAAGTTTGCCTTGTCAGCGCTATACAGACTCGATGTTTGCAGAATACTGTACACAAGAGCATTTATATCTCTGGCAGCTGCAGCTGCAATCGCCTGAGACATTCTTGAAAACTGACCAATATCATCATTGATGATCATTCTACGGTCAATGCTCAGTACCTCCCCATAGGTGTCCAACTGGCGATCAAACGGAGATCCTGTGCCATAGCTGCCTTCTTTGAGTTCTCCAGCTTTTCCAACCTTCTTAAGAGATCCAAATTCCCCTAATCTGTATGTGGAAGCTGGCTTGAAATCAGGGAGTTCTCCGATTCTGCACCACTGCAGATATGTAGGCTCTGCCATTGCGTAAAATCCGTTTACAGTCTTATTTACTGCCGTGTCCATGATTGCAGGGAAAAATGATCCGCCTTGCATAAATGCTTTGACCAGAATATCTTCTCCGCTCACTCTTGCGGTGCTCTCACCGGTTAATGATACTGCTCGCTCAGCCAATCTTGAGATACTAAATCCCCGCAGTTCGTTTGCACCTTCTGCGGGCTTATCAATTCTCGTACCCATACGCAATGCGATTGCGTCAGCTGCAGCTGCTCTGAATTTATCTCCTTCGTCCAAGGTCGTACCACTCCCTGCGGGAATGCCTTTCAACCTTTTTGAAAGCTCATCCAAAGCAATTTTGCGGACCGCCTCCACTGTAGAGCCTTTTGTGATATGCTCCGAAAGGTCAATGTTGTATTGCCTCTGCATATCCATAATTGTGGTTACGCGCTGCCGTTCTGCCTGTTCTGCTCTTGTAGCAGCTTCTGGATCTGTTTGTGTTGTGCTGCTTGCTACGCCTGTTTCATCAGCAGTTCTGTTCTCTTCGTCCATGTCAGGTTCCTCCTCCGAATAATATTTTGTATTTTCAGCTCGGCTAACACCTACTGTAGGATCAGCCGGCACACTGACTATAGATACTTCTAAAGGTGTCCATTTTCGTGCAATTATACACGGACCATCAAATCTGCCATCTGCAGATTTACTGCCCGCTTTCACTTCTTCTATGCTGTCATATTTATAACCGACGGATACAGCTTTCAATGTCCCTGATTTTACTTTTTGATAAATCCGCTCCGCCTCATCATCTGTATCAAATTCAATGTCTACACATCCTCGGTTATTTTCAACCCACGCCCTTGTAATTTTACCAATAACAGTATTAACATCGTGATTGAATAAAACTACACCTATGGTGTTTAGCCTGGACAGATCTGCTGCATTTGGTGCATGATCCAGTATCTCCATTACTCCCCATCTGCTATACGGTGTCTCGGAAGAAAATGACAATGTAAACTTTCGTTCGTTACCTTCTCCTTCAACCATCCTTATAGCATCTATCTCCATGGCTCTAAACATCGTCTTCTTCATCGGTTTCGTCAGGTTTGTTGCTTGTTTTTTGCTCACTGCTTTTTACCTCCGTTTCTTTTATTCCCAACAAACTCTTCCAATCAGTAAACTGCTTAATATCTTTAAGCGTCTGATATGGATCATTTCCCTGAGCTGTAATAACTTCTTGATATGTTTTTAGGTTTTTATCCAGCGCCAGTATCTCCGCCTCAATCTCCTTTTTAGGATCTATCCATTTGCGGGCAGGAACAATCCAATCTGCGCACTCTTCATACTCCGCTCTTTTTGCGAAGAAGTCTGGCAAATTCACCAATCCCAATAGCGCCACAGAGCAATATAAAAACTCATTGAATACCCATCGTAAAAAATGGTCAATGAGCGTCTGCTGAATATCTCCGTATGTCTCCCAATCTTCTAGCAGTCCCTGCCTTGCAGATGAATAATTCACCTGCGACATATCTCTGCTTGTTGTTTCATAGGACAACCCAATTCCTGCACCGGCTAATCGCTGCTGCTGTCTCATGAAATCTACTCCTCCTGAGCTATTTGGTGGCGAAATTGAACTGATTTCATCACCTTCGTTTAGCTCCATTATCATGCCAGGTGTTAGTTGCTTTCCTGTGTATTCTTTGCGCTCTCCTGCAGAATTAACAGCATTTCTCCCAAATGAAGTAGCTGTTGGTGCAGCTCGTTTCACAAACGCTGCCAGGCATGCATTTACTTTTTCTTTTGTGAGCATGTATAAGTTCAAATCGTTGATGTCGTATATTTTGCTTAATACAGGAGCAAAGCTGGTTATTTCTCTTAACTGAGAAGGTCTCGTTTTTTTCCATATAAAACAAACATCTTTTGCATCAACCTCTATCCGCTCACCTGTTAAAAGACCATTGGCATCATACTTAACAAAGTAATATTTAACCGGTTTATTGAATTGATTATATTTGATACCGTTTACAGCTCTATTTCCGTTCTCATCTTTTCCGGTATTATATGTACTGTCCAATTCATCTACTTCAATAACCTGTAATTTAAATGGGAAACTATCTTTGGTGTATACCTTTAAAATGAAAATGCCGCCATCCAGTTTGTACCGGCGTACAATCATCTCTTGCATTTCCCTAAATGTTTGTGTGCCAGACACATCACATTCTCTGCACCAGCGTTTCCACAAAAGCTCCAGCTTATCAAATTCATTTTCTAATACTTCTTGCCCATCTGAAAGGCGAATTTGTAATCTGATACCTTTCCCACCAATTACATTTCTGGTGATAGCCGTTATCATTGCTTCAATGATATCTGAGTTTCTTTCAGCTGCTCTCACCCTAGCCCTAAGTACATCCCTGCTTAGATTATCAACCCGTGATGCAGGAGAGTTTATTGTGTCGCGTCCACGGTTTAATCTCGAATTATCTGCTGCATCATAGCCACCATATATCCCCCTCATTTCATCCATGGCCATTCTGTAGCTGATTCGCTCCATTGCTTTCTTGGGACTGAATACTGCAATTAATTTTTCAATACCTGTTATTTCCATTCAGTTACCTCCCGCAAAAGTATGCCGCTACAGCATTCAATAGCTCCGGCGATTGTTGAGAATTTAATGCTTCTCGTTGTCTGTATAAAAAGTCTCTCTCGCTGCGAAGGGCATTATAATCTACCCTGCGTATTCTTCTATTTCCTATGTTGTATTCTTGCGCGCCTTGTTCACAAGCCCGCATAGCAGCTTCTATTTCTACGATCCGCTGATCTGTTTTTACAATAGCCTCTGATATGGTCAAGATAATCACCTACCCCATCTACTGTTAATATTATCATCGTTCCAACTCCAGCTATTCTCATTCGCCTGATGCTCAGCTTCATTTGAATCCGAATTTGCTTTGGCTTTTACTTCTGTCACTACTTCAACGAGCGTCCTAACCGACATAGCATCGGCGGCTGCACTCGCATATACCTCACAGTCAAAATAGTGGTTCGCTGCTCTTGTTGTTTTTTTCACCCACTGGCGTGTAAGTTTTCCAGCTTTGCGTGATTCAATCATGTGCTCACTTGTCAGTTGTTCTGCATAATCATCATCGCAACCTTTGTATACCATAAATGCTCCCTTGCCAAGTTCTCTATTTAACCTTGATGCAATCATGGTTTTATACTTATTTGTATCAACCAGCATCAATGTAATGCCAGTACCGCCGCCACGTTCTTGGCTTCTGTTTATACGGCTTATTTTGTAATAATCAAGCGAATGCGAACTTCCTTTGACAGGTATTGCCCATTCTCTATTACGGTCGCAAAAATCATATACATCTTCTGTTTGATCTCCACTATCTACCCCGCACAAACAAACAATCAACTTTCCTGTGCCGTTTTCCTTTGCATATTCCGCATTCATCACATATTCAACATCTGACCATCCCAGTGCCTGTCCATGCAATATGTTCTGAGATGTCATATTAGGTCCCCATGCTCTAATGGTATAGTACATATAATTTTCTTGTACATCTACACCGCCAGTAAGCATTTGTGCCCATGCTGGTACCTTCCCCTTTGGTACCTCTGTCTGCATCTTCATGACTGTCTCTGCATCTGTCACAAGTTTCGCATCCTCCCACGGTTCGGCCAACCATGAGTTAATAAAGTTTTGCAGCAGCTCAGGATCATCTTTACTATCAAGAAATTCTTTTGCTACCTCTTCAAAAGTAACAAAAGGACTGTAAAGTGTGTTCATCCAATATGCTATTGATTTAGCGTTGTTTGTTTTCTTTTCAACAGCTGTCCATCTGCCATTTCGTAGCATAGCCGGCTTGTGTCTATCGCGGATAATGCCGCCGCAAATTTGGCAGCAATAATAGGCGCTTTTCGCACGATCCGCATCTGACATACTTTCTTCTTTTGCCCATAAAAGATTTTTAAAATCAAACTCTATCATTTCACCGCAATGTGGGCACGGCATTTCATAGTGTTTAACCACCTCTGCGGTCTGTAGTGCTTTCCATATGTTGCCGTTTTTTACAGTGGGCGTGCTGGTCTTAAAGACCTTTCTGTTATCAAATGTTTTTGTACGCTCTTCTGCAAGACTAAGCGCATCTGCTTCCTTTGTACTTGCGCCTGGATATTTATCTATTTCATCTAAAAAGAGATAGCGTATTGGTCTGCTTGCCAATGAGCTCGGACTATTTGCACCTACAATCGAAACAAAGCAATCTTTGAATCTCATTTCTAAACGACTGCTATCTGCCATTTTGTATTGGCTCCTTAGTTTTGGACTTAATTCAACCATCGGAGCTATTCTGTTTTCAGCGTTTGTTTCCGCCAGTTTGTCAGTTGGATACACAACCAATGCAGGTCCTGGATCATTATCAATGCAATATCCCAGCATATTCATAAGGCTCTCTGTACCGCCAACCTGTGTTGGCTTTACAAAAACAATTTCTTCTGTATACGGATTATTCAATTCGTCCATAATCTCTTTAAGATATGGCGTTTTTGTATTACTCCATTGTCCTGGCAGCGCCGATGTTCGGCTGTCGAGTATGCGATATTTTTCAGCCCATTTAGATACTGTTAATTTCTCCGGAGGATAAAATGCAGAAAGCGCTTCTGATATATAGCTATTTAATTTTTTTCGCCTTTGCTTTTTCTGCAATAAACTCACCATTCCCTAGCTGTATCAGTTGGTTATCAATTACCTCTATCATGCTTGCTTCTATCCTCCTGATTTCACTGCTATCAATCAGACCGGTTAATTGGCTTGCGCATTTTCTCGGTACCGTTCGTATTACCGTCTTTATACCTGCAAACAGTGATGCAAGTTCTCTTATAACATCATCCCTGCGAAGCAGTTCTCCGTTCTGAATAGAATTCTTCATAGCTTGAAATTGCATCTGATATTCTTTCAGCATTATTTCTGCTTCCATTTTTCGTGCGTACAGATTCTTTGCCTTTGCCTTTTCCTCTGTAGCATATGCTCCACCGCCTATAAGGCCACGCCACTTTAATACCTCTTCTATATCCCACCAGCCGGTTGCAACCTTCGGACATCCTTCTTTATTCCACATTGTTAATGTTTTATTCGTAATCTCTAAAAAATCAGCCAATCTACTTGACGAATAAAGCACCTTCCCTTCAATAAAACGAACTGACTTATCCGCTATTTTCATAACCGCCTCGTTCCTATCTATCTTTAATTGTTTTGATAGTTTAGAAATTATGTTGGATTGCTCATTAATGATTTTTTGATACGGATTTGTTACCGTTTTATCATCTCGTTTTCCTACCAGAGGATACTTTAAGCATTCTTTTTTTGCCCTTTCATATGTAGCGACCGCCTCGCAATATGTATGTAAAACTGTCTGATCATATTTTTTTTTGCTATCAGATGTAACCCTATCCCATTCTGCTTTCGCTTCGGGGCTTAGATTCTCATAAATGCTATTATCCATTAAGCAGCACCGCCGTACATCCAGAATGTTTCTCCCATCTTTTCACTATTACATTACAATACTTTGGATCAAGTTCCATTGTGTAGCAGCAACGCTCCATTTGTTCACATGCAATCAGAGTAGATCCTGATCCTCCAAACAAATCCATTATTATATCTTTCCGCATAGAACTGTTTTTCATCGGATATGCGATAAGAGGAATTGGCTTCATTGTGGGATGCTCGTCAGATCTATTCGGTTTATCGAAATACCATACTGTTTTTTGCTTCCTATTACCGTGCCACTTATGCCCTGATCTTAAATCCCATCCGTATAAAACAGGTTCGAATTCGCCCTCTATTGATTCACCGCACATCACCGGCTCATGCTGCCATTGGTAATCCTGCCTACCCATTACCATGCTATTTTTTACCCATATGCATGTCTGCGCTAATTTAAATCCTGCATCACAAAACGCACCACGGAAGTTATATCCTTCGGAATCTGAGTGAAATATGTATGCAGCTGCTCCATAATTACAGAATGCACGCATATTTACAAAAGCATCAAACAGAAACTTTCTAAATGCATCACTTTTCATGTTATCATTTAGTATCGTTCCGGCCTTGCCTTGGACATTCACATTATACGGAGGATCCGTAATAATTAGATTGGCTTTGCTCCCAGCCATAAGCATTTCCACATCATCATAAGAAGTGCTGTCTCTGCACATCAAACGGTGATCCCCAAGCTGCCAGATCATGCCTTGTTTTATATGCGAAATATCTGCTTCTTTATATGCATTTTCAACATCGAAGTTATCTTCAAATGGCTCTATGTTTTTATCAAATCCAGATAGTCCAAATTGGCTCATATCGATTCCTATATCCGCCAATTCTATCTGCAATAATTCAATATCCCATTCGGCCAAATCTGCGGTGGAATTATCAGCAATCCGAAAGGCTTTTATTTGCTCTTCGGTCAGATCATCTGCAATGATACATGGAATTTCTATCATGCCCAGCTTTCGTGCTGCCTTGATTCTTGTATGTCCTGCAATCACACCATTTTCACGGTCGATAATTACCGGCACCTTGAATCCAAATTCACGAATACTATTTGCAACCGCTTCTACGGCGATGTCATTCTTGCGCGGATTGCCTTTGTACTCGTTCAGGCTTCCCACGGGCATATTAACGATTTGCATTGAATTCATCCTTTTACATTTTTACCTGATTTTTTTTACTTAAATCCAGCCATGGAATGGGACACCCTGTACCTGCCTAGGTTTACCCCCCTGGGAAGTACCTTTTTTGTCCGGTGTGAAAAAGCAGTTGCCTGTGCAACTGCTCACAAAATGTATGTTCATGTTACAACCACTTTCATTAGTAAAAAAGCAGCCTTTCTATTGGCTGCCTTTCACGCTTAAAGTATATCATTTAATCTTCGGGAATTCAGGGAATTTTTAGGGTGTTAAGATATCTGTAATGCTTCTTCTTTTCTGTGCTTCCATCACCAGCATTACCCATTGCAGCTGCTACCCCTGGCCATGACAGTCCATTTACATATTTAAGTGTTAATATTTGTCTGATTTCGCTATCTTCAATTCCCAGTATAAATCTGTTCAATCGGTTATATTCTACCCTGCATTCAGTATATTTAAGAATGAGCATATTCCTTATTTCATCAATGTTTATTACAATAGATGCTGTCCTGTCTGTTATAATACCTGATGATGGCATTCCGGTAATTTTAGACGTAATATTCTCTTTAGAATCTTCCAATTCTAAAAGTCTGGCAGCTAATAGCGGGATTTCATTCTTTACACTTATGTACTTTGACAATTCTTCTTTCGTCATTTCCTGTATTTCCCCCTATATTTACAAAATATATCTCTACAGAATATTGCTTTCCCATCATCCTTGATCGATACCCAGCAGGTATCACATATATTCTTGCGCTCAGCCGGATTATTTGTTGATCCCTTTGGTAATATCGTCACTCCTGCTGCATCTGCTGCCTCTCCGAGATTGATAAGCACTTTTCTTTTATCCTTCTCTGACTTCTTGATAGTTAACTTATGGTCTTTCATCCTATCTCGCAAAGTAGGAGCGCTCCAGCCTATACGATTTGCCATTTCATCTTGTGTGATCCATTCTTCACGCTTACCGCGGATATAGATTTTATCTTTTGTGGCCATTGTTTATTCCGCCTCCGTTCTCTGCTTATTCTTTGGTTTCAGAGATTCTGGATACTCTTGGATAAATTCATCTCCCATAATCTCACGAAGGCTTTCCTTCATGAATACCGGAACTTCTGCGGCCTTAAAGCAGTCTACGAGTGTTTGTATCCATTTTCTCTTCGGAATCACTTTGTCTTTTCGGTTTCCGGTTTCTGCTCCAATAATAACCCATTGAATATGCCGTACATATTGATATGGTATTGGATCTATTTCTTTGAGTATAGGTTCAATTGAAATAAATGTATTACTTTTACTATCTAAGTGATGGCAAGCAAGTATACTTGCATTTGTATATAACTCCGGATAATTTGTAGCAGATGCGCCAAACCATAATGACTTATAACTTTGAAATGAATATTTGATTATTCTCATATACCGATGCGGATTCTTTGTTAGAAATAAATAGTTATGTTGCTTTGTTCCTTTGCACCGTGCTATAATTTCATCGATCCACTCATCAGGTACCCATTCTCCGAACAAATCCGCCATGCTACAAACGAATATATTCTTTCCTTGCTTGTTCGCATAATCATCCAGCCTATAACGGTGGAAGGTAGGATCAAAATAATATGGATATGGTGCTTTTTGACCTCTGTCAACATCATAAATAGGTTCTATTAAATCATGTACCTTGCCTGTTTCTTCTGTTTCCCATTGGCATTGCGAACCTACGGTTTCATTATGATGTGTTTCGCTCGCACCTCCGAATCTGGCAGCTATTTTCCGAGCATAGCAGTATTCGCATCCGTGTAGACAGCCGGTAACAGGGTTCCATGTGCTATCGCACCAATCTATCTTCGTTTTATTCATTGTTTATTCCGCCTCCTGCTATTTGTGCTTCTATTCCTGCTTTAAATGCGCACTGTGTACACGCTGCCTTCATGCCTTCATTTTGTATTAGCTTTCTTGTTTCGTCAGCCTCCCAGCATTCTTCGCCGCATATAGGACATATAACGAGTTTCCAGTCTGTATTTTTGGGATACGGTACGTTTGATTTTCGCGGCATACATATAATCCCTCCGTCTCCCTTTTTATGTTGTTTTATTTTTATATACATGTTTATTCCGCCTCCGTTCTTTGCTCGTTCTTTGGATCCGTCCAGCAGCTTCCATCTTCCGTTCTGTGCGGGCAATGCTCGTTTTCAGAGTAATCTCCGCAAATGCTATTCTCTCCTGCTTTTGCACAGTCACAGCATAGACCATTTACGCATAATGCATCCTCACTTAATTCATTCTTTGCGTGTTCAGTGTTATATCTGCAGGTATCTGTTTCAGTGCAATAATCACAATAACCACTATCCACGCCCTTTATATTTTCGTTATGCAGGCATTCGTCACACAGCATAAGTCGATTACCGCACACAGGACAATATGCTTTATATCCATATAGGTCAACATCCCACGCCATTTCTATTTCGTTGTCACAATGTGGGCACATTTCTACGACATTTACTATATCATCCCTCTGCTTCCGAAGCTGTGCGTTCTCGGCTTGGAGTTGTTTTAGCCTTGACAATTTTACTTTAATCTCTCTCATCTCTACAATCAATGCGAGTATATTTTTGTATTGTGAAAAATCATCAATGTACGCCTGAATTTCATCACTCGTGAAATCAGCCTCTGTGGTTCGCAACATATGGCTGTTTTTTAATTTACATTGTTGTTTTATAATAAATGCCTTAATCTCTTCCAGATGTTTTTCTGTCATTTGTTTTCTCATTTGCTTTCACGCTCCGTTCTTTCAAATTCAATCACCCATACCCACGGGTTAAAACAAAAGCGGTAGGGAGAAAGCGGCCCTGTCTGCTTCTCCTTTAAAGTACTGTTCCACAACATTTCAAAACAGGCGATATGGTAATAGGCTATATCGCCCCCCATCACTTCAATATACTTGTCACCGTCTTTTGTACCTTCTGCCACTACATCGGCTTCTGTAATTTCCTTCAATTTTTCTACTCTTACAGCGGTCACCTTTAAGAAGATTCGTGCAGCTTCTTTGGGCATATGGATTGATGGGCGCCAATTACCATCATAATCAGTATCATCTGCCTTATAGAAAATATCGCACATAGTGGTTGCAAAGGTTTCCCTTACATATAGAACATCACCGACTTTATGTGGTAATTTATAAATCTTTTCACCGTATCCATTAATAAAATTACCTCTGGCGCTGATTGAACCTTTAAGAGTAAAGAAAGTATAGCCAAATTCTGCGTCATCAGGCACATACTCCTTTAAAACTCTCCTGGTCACCGTCTTTCTTCCATCTAAAATTGCCTTTACCATTTCGGTATTAAATAATATCGGTTTCATATGTATCCTTTCTTTTGCAGGTTACTGCAAACGGTTATATTTATCCTTCCAGCATCGGAAGCAGTGACGGCATTGTTCCTGTGAGATATGCATCCTTTATCTGCGGCCCCATGAAATCGCTTACGGTTTGATTGTTCGGCAGGAGTATGTTTGCCATGAATTCATCGTCAAATACCGATATTCCGCATTCTACCGCCTCCAGCTTTGCCTTGATTACCAGATGCAGCGCTCTCCATCTCTGCCGGCATGCTTGCTCCCAGGCTTCTCTTTGGCTGTTTGCCGTACGTTCTTGTCTTCCGCTCGGTGTGTATTTATAATCGCTTATAGGTGGCAAAGGGAGAAGGAACTTAATCTGTCGATCGTACATTTTAAAGGCGATCATTGCTTTTCCCTCTGATGATGCATACATGAAACTGCTTGCCCCGTATTTTATAAGTGTCCGCTCGATCTCCAGCCTTGAAAGTTCACTTGATACCGTTGTGTTCTCTGCATATTTAGGCATATATGTGACCTCCCTTATTTTCTTTTTGATTATCCACCCATATAATCTGATCTGATGTTCCCCAGTGCCATCCGTCTACCAAACACGGGATGATGGTTTCAAGTAATACTGTTCCCATGGCTAGAGCTGCTGGAGGCGGTACTGCGTTCCCGATATGCTCTCTCCACCTGGCATCACTTTTACCGGATAGGCACAACGGAGATCCGTCTGCATAGGTACTTGGAAATCCTTGCAGCATAGCCAGCTCAAATGTGGTCAACGGTCTATGCCATGTGCCGTCCTCTGCAATAATGATCCAGATACCGTTTTCATTCTCTTCCGGTGTTCTTGGATCAGCCACCAATGTGCTGCCAGCCCCGTGTATATTTCCTTTTCCGGTTACGGTACCGTTCGGCTTGTCCCACTCCTGGATGAATGTTACCTGTGAACGGTTCCATGTACCTTTTTGATCTTCTGAAATACGTGGATCTGCAATAGCAGCTGCGCCTTGTGTATGTATATCTCCGTTTGCCGTAATTGTATTACTTGGCTTGTTATAATCCATCACAAGGCATTTACCCGCATTATATGTATTACGCTTATCTGCGACTAAAAGAGCTCCGCTGCCTATCCTTGCGCCTATTACAGTGTTTGCAGGCTGGTCATATTCGTTCACTTGATAATTGTTTCCGAACTTTCCCGCTTTTCCGTATCTTACATCACAGATGATACCTGCTCCTTGGAATACCCCTGTGCCGCCTGTAACGGTATTGGCGGTCTTATCAAATGGCTGTACTTGGATACGGTTTGCGTGAAAGCGTTTGTCTGCCAGCACGATACCTCCATTATGGGCATTAATATCCTTGGCTCCTGTGACCGTTCTGGATGGATCCTCATAATCAGATACGGAAAGCTGCCCTGCTCTACTGTCTGCTACAGCTTGGCACCCTTGCCCTTTCATATTGAATCCTGATCTTCCTGTAACGGTGATTGCTGTGCTGTCAAACTCTTGTACCTTGCATGTTTGGCTCATAGCTTTTTCGCCCAATGCCCGAATATCTTTGCCTGCAGGTATCATGGCCAGTTTCACCCATGTCTTATAAGCGAGGTTTGGCATCCTGTGCATAGGACCGCATGCTTCTGTATCCCCTGGCATTGGTATGGGACCTATAATATCCCCAATGGTCTTATGCTTGTACTTCTTTGGCTGGTAGATGAATGCAGGTATCTTTTGAGGATTGCGGGCTATAAGCAGGAAACGCTTTCTATACTGCCCCAGCTGCCCGATCTCTCCGCAATCGTGATCCGCCTCATTGATTTCGTATCCGTATGCTTTGAGTATACTTTCTATCTCATCCACCAGCTTTCTACCCCGTGTTTTAATACGGGGTACATTCTCAAACAGAATGAATGCTGGTAGATCATCCATAAACGCTTCACACAGTAGCTTTATTGATCTGATAGTAAGTCTGTTCAATGCCTGATACTTTGGTGTCTTTGCACTCTTTTCAGGAAGCAATCCGGAGAAGCCTTTACATGGTGCTGACATGAATGCTCCATATGGAGCTATGCCCTTGCACGCTGCCCTTATATCTTCCGGTGTGATTTCATGCCAATCTGCTGTTGGTTCGTGTCCCCAGAAGTCTATGTACTGCTTACGGTCAAACAGATCCATCTGTGCCGCCGGTACGCCCGTAAGCTTCTCAAAGTCCTTGCAGCAATACGGATCACAATCTATACCCAGCAGAGTGGTGAAGCGACCTTTCACGCCCTTATACTCTGTGGTGCTGTTCTGCATTCCGTATGCCCCACCTCCGCTTCCGCAGAAGAAATGTATTACCGGTAGTTCGTATTCTTTATTCATGATATCCTCCATTATGTATTAAAGTTTTTAAAGCTCGTTCCCTTTTCGCAATGTGTCACCGTTGCTGCCGGTCTTGACCACATCCGATGGAACTTTTTCCAATCGTCACTGTAATCCTGTTTTATATCTGCTCCGATCGGCTGATATAGTTGTGCAAATGGCATAGCACCTGCATGGTATATTTCTTGTAAACGTGCTTCGTTTTTATCCATATCATCACCGATCAGCGCATAGCAGTAGATTTTATTACGGTCGAATCCTGCCTTTTTCAGCTTTTCTGTAGCTTTTTTCAGCCTTTGAATGGCTCCGTCTGTATCACAAGCTATCCATAGCTCAGGAAGGTATTTTAGGCTTGTACATCCGTTTATAAAGCGATCGTCTATTAAATCCGTTTCTAATCCGCCTTTGAATACAACATGCTTTTGAGACTTAAGCATTTCAAAAACTTTATCTTTGTGTGTCTTGTTTGCCTGCAAAAAGTTGTTGTCTTGAATTATGTTTCCTGAGCATATAGGTAGCTCCCGCAGTCTTCCTTCAAGTTTCGGTACAATGCACCATGGGCAATTATTATTGCATCCTCTGCTTGTAAAGATAATATTAGGCTTTATATACATGCCTTGTTTGAACTCATTTACTTCGCTTCCAAAAGCTGGCCCGCCTAACTTCACTTGTTTTTTTGTTTTGCCCTCCCATTGGTAAGCTAAATCTTCACAATACTTCTTGTCCCAAGAGAAAACACCACACACATGTACTTCATCGTGTTCTGGTATAAACATTTCATGCGGAGGAAGTCCAACAAACGCATACGGATCACTCGGTGTAAAACTGGTTCGCTGAGGGAATACTCTTATAACTCCGTTCATATCCGCCTCCGATTACCCTTCGAGCTTATATTTCTGTGTCTCTGTGCGCTCCACGTTGATCTTGTCTTTGTTATTTCGGGATAGCTTGCCTTTTCCGCCTGCTTCAAGCTCTATTGAAATGCTCCATATCTGCTCTGCACTGATGAGTTCTATTGCGCCTTCCATAATTTCTATGATATCCTGACTTACCGGACTTAGCCCCTTCTTTTCGGCATCCTCACCAAATAATTGTTGAATCTTTCGCTTTGCCCCTTGTTTTTGGGCTTGCTTATCTGCTACCGCTTTGGCTGCCGGACATACACAAAATTGCGTTGCCATATCGTCTCGTTCTGCCGTGGTCATTTCATCCGTGTATTCAGCCAATACCATTTCACCACAATAGCGACAGGCTCCGAGCCTACCTTTCGGCTCCATTACAAAATCTTCATCAATCTCCAGTGTATTGGTTTCACTATTAAACATACTTATCTCCTTTCAAAACTTCTGGATTGTCATAAACATTACCCACTACTTCCATTTTATCTATATCGCTTATACCGTTCTCGTCAACGCAAGGAAATAATTCATAGCCATTCCATTTTAAAACTACAGCGGTAATTTCCACTTTTGCATATTCATCATCAAAATCAGGATGACATTTTATTGTTCTAACAACTGTTTTTATATCAACCTCAAAATAACGAACTTCACCATCTGGCAAAACTAATTTTGTAATATTGCCTTTGAAAATATTTTTACCGTTCTTGTCTGTCAAGCCTGTGTATTGACCGATGGTGTCCTCAATTACTTCGTATTCTCCTATGAATTTATCTTCTCGAAACCTTTGAATAACAAAAACTTCTTGGCGAAAAAACATTTTAAATAGAAAACCTTCCACCCATTCCTTGTTATCGCATCTCTGCGCTCTGAATAAAATCTCGTTCATATTTCTTTTCCTCCATCAATTATAAATTTAATTACGCCATTTTTCATTGGTACCCTGTATGGCAGCAGCTCTTCCAGCTTCATATATTTACGGCCATACAGATGCTTCATTGTTCTCCATGCTTCCCATGGCACCCGAAAGAACCGTGAAAAGCGATATGATACCAGTACGAAACATTCTGCCCCCATCTGATAATGAAGCTCCATCTGCTCTATCTGCTCTTCTGTGAGCCTTGCATACTCAATCTGATCATTGTCTGTATGCTTGGCTTCAAATGCTATTGCCCGCCCGCCTCGGAGCGTTCCCTTAAAATCCGGCTGTGCCATTTTTTCAAAATGTCCTTGAAACTGTCCGTTCCCTAAGTCTCTTGTAATCTTAAATGGCTCCGGCGTTTTTTCAATGTTGGCCATTCCCTGTTTTTTATACTCTTTGCAAGCAGCTTTTATAAGGTTTTCAAAAGCTTCCCCGTTGGCTCTGGATTGATAACTCCGCAGTTGTCTTAAAGGATTCTTTTGCTTTTCAATGACTTTTACGAGTGGCGCCCCGCCTCGGATAGCGTTTTGATATTGTTCTTCGGTAAAATATACTGCCATTACTCCGCCTCCAGTGCTCGTATGTAATAATTTTTGATGTATTCTACCGTATCCCATATTGCATTTCTTCCGGTAAATTTTTTATCCACGCATTCTAAAATCCACGGATGCACCGATGAAAAGTTCCCATCTGTCCGGTATGCAATGATCGGTATCCCTTTTTTATATGCTTCGAATACCTCTATGGCAGTTCCTATGCTGTCCGGATAATCAAGGTTTAGTAGGATTATGTCGCTGTGTTGTACTGCCCAAATATCAAATCTCATGATCTCCTTTTCCGTGTAACTGGATATTGACATATCAAAATTATAAAAGTCACATGGGCTTATGGCTTTTGCCCCTATTTGTTCAAGTGCTACTTTTGCATATTCCCTCCATGCTGTCATTTGCTCTTTTGTAAGTCCGCTCATTTTCCCTGCAAGATATACTGTTGTTTTTTTCATACTATTTCCTCCATAAAATCAAATAATGTTGGCATATCCAGTTTGGATTCCTCGGCTTTGCAATATCCTACGCCATCACGGAAGTAATCTGCATTTAGTTCTATTCCGCAGCCAAAACGGCCGGACTTAATTGCCATCATGGGAACGGTGAAAAGACCTGCGAAAGGATCAAGCACAACATCACCTGGATTGCTATACCGGTTGATGATCCGCTCCACAATATCAATCTGCAAAGGGCATACGTGCATCTGCTGCCTTCGCTGGCTTTGTGTGGTGTTCAGTGTGCGCATCCGGTTTATATCGTCCCATACTTCATCCGTCCAGCTGCCTGGTGCTACTACCATAAATGATGCAGGGAGCTTTCCGTCTGCATCCAGTTTCTTTGCCAATGCAACATGCTCCTCATAGCTATAAACCGCTTCTTTCGAGTATTTACGATAGGCAGCCTGCAGCTTGTTCACCGGTATGGACAGCAGCTCTTCCTTTGTCAGAATCCTATTTCCGGATGATCTCCAATACCCATGCGCATCTATCTGCCATTGCGCCCGTGTGTACTGCTCCTTTGTCTTGCGTACCGGTTCATCCGCATAAGCCTTTCCTGTATCGCTGGGCAGTTTGCGGAACAGGAGAATGTACTCTGGGCACCCTACTCCCATCTTTGATCCGTCTTTGCACTGCTCGCTCCATCCAAGCCTATAGGTCTGATTGTTTTCACGAACCACATCTGTCACGATTGTAATCATTCCGAAATACTGAAAGCCATGATCCATATAGTGTTTGATGCAGATAGAGTGAAACGGTTCCATGGTCGGCATCCCTGTGCCGGTAGCATTACCGAAAAGCACTCTGTCTTTTACATGGCACGCATATACCCGCCCTGGCTTTAAGATACGGAGCAGCTGCGGTGTTAGATAATCCATCTGTTCCATGAATCGCTGCGTATTTTGGTTATGTCCGAAATCGTTATAGCTGGGTGTGTATTCGTAATGGTTACTGAAAGGAAAGTCTGATATGTTTTGCTTCCGAAGCTGCGGAGCACCGATGCTTCATCCAATGCCGTAGCAGTGAAATACGTTGGATCGATATCCCCATCCCGTACCCGCTCATAGTTAGTCATCAGGATATTGGCATCTGTAGCTTTTACCTCGGCCATGTTACGGACATACACCGGAGCAGTTATCCCCAGAAGCTCTACCGCATCCCTTGTAAACTCCTGCTTAACACCCAACGGAAGAACTATAAGTGATTTCCCTCCCACATGATCTGTCACGATCCTGCAGTATTCCAGTTCCTGCGCTGTCTTACCCAAACCAAAGGCTTCAAATAGTGCCCGCCTTCCGCCTTTGACCGCCCATCTTACACCGTCACGCTGGTGTGGCTTCAATACCTGGTTGATTTCACTGTCAGACACATCAAAGCCTGTGTCCTTGGCGATCTCCATTTTTGATTTTAAAAATTCTATGTATGGCTGCATTTAATTTACCTCCGTAACCTTTACTATCCATACTTTGTCCGGATCACAATCCCAACGCTTTGCAGCTTCTCTCTTTGCATCTTCTGGCGAATATTCCGTTTCGATGCAGCCATATACTTGATTGTCGTATATCCCTCTGCAGTGGAATTCATATTTCTGTCGTTTCATGCTATCCGCCTCCGTTTCTGTCTTCCGTAAAAAACTTGGTCATTACTATGTATTGGTATGGACCTGTGTAAATATTGTCCTGCGTTTCTGTGTGTATGATCTTGTATCCCTTTGGCGGCTGTGGCTGCTTGTAAATATTGATTCTTTTTATTATTTTTCTTGTGATCTCAGGCTTTTTTAGGTTCTTACTGCTGTTCCATCGTCGCTTTGATTGCCCTTGCTTTGCCAGATACTTTGCCACACCCTCTAAACCGAATGCATCAGGCTTTAATTTTGAAATGTTGATCCGATCATCCCCGCCCCATAATCCCTCCACTTCATCTAGTGTCATGCCATTACCGCTCATGATTATGTGATGGTGAGGCTTTCCGCATTTCATTACTGTAGTGGATATATACTTCAGCTGTGGCAGCCCTTTCTTTTTTCGCAAGGCATTTAGCTTTCTGAAATAATTTCGGAGCTTCTTTTTTGCTTCCGCCTCCGGTATCTTTTTCGCATAGTCGACCGACATGAAGAAGTCATTTAATGTGAAATTCGCATTTGCCAATCTTGAGATGGTTTTTTTTGCGTTTTTATCATTTAGCTTTTGCTGCTCCTCCGTTGATGGTCTTTCGTTTGGGCTTCTCGGTTTCCGTCTACCGGTATCCGTTATGGCGTATCTCTCTATCTCCAGCATTGGGCCAGAGACTATTCGTTTTTCTATGTACGGCATATTCTTTTCTCCTTAGTATTTTTGGGTTTATGTTCTTAGGGGTTACGTCCTAAAGTTAATACCCTTAACAAGGACGCATGCGCCCTGATTTCGGCGCATTCTGCGGCTCCTGCCGCACATAAAAACTTGACGTCACACCCGCAAAATGCTATACTAAGGCATGGGCATTTTGCCTGTGGATTGAAACGGTTTAGAGCTCTCTGGTAGGGGTGCTGAACCGTTTTTTTATTTGTTCATTAAATCTATCTATTTCTCCGTTTCGCTCTGCTGCTTCCCTCATAGCCGATTCTTCTACCACAAAAAGAAGAATTCCAAGTAGGCTAATATGGCACAGCTGTCTATCATCCGTTTCATGATTATCAAGTATGTAATAATCTTCGCCATCTCCTTGGTACAAATAACCGACCATCTTATAGTCCATTACCGTCCACCGCATTGTTGATCCGTTATAGCGAGCTAAATACACTGTCTCGTCTATCGGTGCCGGAAGATCTATCTGGATGCGTCCTTTTAATGATCTTTGTTTCATTATTTTTCTACCTCCAATCTAAATAATTTTGATAATCGTCTCACCGTCCGCCGGGTGCAAGGCTTGTCCTCGTGAATGGTGTACAGGCAGGCTGCCACCATAACCACTGCGAATAAAATGCAGATACCGTACATCTCAATCCCACCTCCACGTTTCAATCAGTCCGATGTCTTGCATTTCTTGCAGCTCAGTAATAACTTCTTCGAACGTGGAATCTTCATGCGGAGTAAGATTTTCTTTGCTGTTTAATCGGTCTGCTTTGGCTTTCAAGAGCGTTTCAAACCTTTTAATTTGATCGCGCATTTTTTTTGCCTGATCGTATCCGCTACTCATCACTGTGCCTCCTTCGCTGTTTCAATCTGCATTTCCATCTGTTTCTTCTGTGCCGCCCTAAGCGCCTTGTAATCGTTGTACTGCTGCCGGTATCTATAGCTGTCGCCGAACACGTTCCACGCCGCCTTTACTAAATTCGGCTCGTACGGTCGTATCTTTTCCAAATCATCTACTGCTCTCGCCGATATGGAGCATCCACAACAGCCTGTGCGTGTTAGACCATATACCTCATAGGCGTCCGAATATCGAATTCCGTAGTAGTTTTTGTACCATTGCTTGTCCGCGTCAGACACATAAAATAGGGGTCTAAGTCGGTACTTGCCATCAGCTGCTTCGGAAAAGCACATTGACGTATTGTCTTGGCGCGGAACAGACCTCATGCCGCCCTCGTCCCGGCGCTCTCCAGTAATTATCATGTCAAATGACTTTTGCACGCTGTGCGCCAAATGCTTTTTGCAATCAGTGCAACATTTGTTGCTGACCCTGAATGGGATCGGGTTTTCGGTGATAAAATCAAGCATATATTTTGATGATCCGATGACGAGCTGAATGTCCGGCCGTGGATCCCCGGCGGAATTGCACCCGCACAGAAAATTAATTGGCGATTCGCATTTTGGGTAGCGTTCACGAAGCTCTGCCCGTTTTGCCGTTTTATCCTCTGCGTTTGCGTATTCTGCTGCAATGGATAGCGGGATGTTTTTTGTTTGCACGCCCTCTAACCCAGCCGACATGATTTTTGATACAAACGGTATTCCGTGTTCTCGTGTTGATTGCACGATACCTTTTTTCGGGCGGTGCTCGGTGATTGTGACGCTATACAATTCCGCTATTTCGCGGACATGGCGTTTTATTGCGTCCATCTCGAGCCCGGTGTTAAAAAAGCAGTATTGGATGGGCGGAAGATTGAAGATTTTTCGCACCATTTCGATCAGATGTAACATAATGTCGCTGTCACTTCCGCCAGAGTACGAGCAGATTGCATTCGGATGCTCAATCAACCGTCTCGCGATTATGCTTTTAATGGCTTCGAACTTATGCGGAGCATCGAAATCTGCATACTCTGGACGGTCTGTATATACTTTGCTTTTATATCCGCTCATTCCCGTCCCGCCTCCTTGCTTGATTCGGATATGATCAAATCATTCTCCAGTTTTGCTATGTATGTCTCCTGTTGGTCTGTCAGTCCCCGATAACCTTCAATTACAAATTGTTGCTCCAGCAGCTGCGTCTTTGTTGACTGCTTATCCATCTTCTGTCACTCCTTTCCGATCGGCTTATCGCACCGATCCATATTATCCCTGTCGGCACTATGCCTTGCCTCTTCTCTCCGGCTTTCGCACGCTGCCGACCTCATCAAGCACCATAACACCCACAAAATTAAAGCGAATATAAAAGATGCAATAAATATAATGATTCTCATGTGGTTGACTCCTTTCTTACGACATCCACCATGCCGTCATGCTCTCATTTGGATTATTCGTTCATAAAATTCCAATAACGCATCCCTGGATATTGCATATGATTTTGTGCCGGTTAGTTCTCTGGGTGCTACTTTAATAACACCTTCTCTGCACATTCTTCTTATTCTGTCCGGAGGGAAAATTGTCTCTCCCAGTATTTTGCTTGCCTCATCAGTTGTATAAAACAGCTTTTCTATTCCAAGTGATCTAAGTGTTTCCGCATTTATTTGTGACATTTAGGTTGCTCCTTTCAACGCTTGCCCCGCCTCCGGTTAAATAATTATTTTTATGTCCTTATTTTCTTTGTGTTACTATTTTCTAAAATCAACCTGCGTACAGATTCTTCTTCTATCTGTAACCCCAACTTTGTAGCAAGGCAAAATCCTTTTAATTTGCCATTTCGGTAATATTTACATACCGTCCATGGCGTTACACCCAGCCTTTTTGCTGTCTCCTGTGTCGAAATATGGCTATTTTCCATGTTTTTCACTTCCTTTCTATTTTTGTTGTTGCTTTTTGTTGTTCTCTCTGTTAAAATATCAGTGCTGGTGAGGTCGCAATTCATTCAGCACTGATTTCTTCATAAGCAACTTGGCACACTAGTAACTGGGAGCACTAGCTACTGGGTACATGTGTTTTATTCCGTGCCTTTCTTGTTGCTTATGGTGGTATTATATCGTGGTGTACTACGATAGTCAATATTAATATCGTGGTATTCTACGTTATTGTAATAGTGCACAAAAAAAGGTGGTGTTTTATGTGCAAGTTGCACAACGAATATTTCAGTTAATGGAACAAAATGGTGTAACGAAGTATCGCTTATCAAGGGACTTATATATATCTGATAGTTTAATTAGCCAATGGGGTAACGGTAGAACCAGTCCCGAAAATTCCAAGCATCTTCCTGCCATTGCTGATTATTTTCATGTGTCTGTTGATTATTTACTTGGCAGAGATGAAAGCTATCCCGTCCCTGAACCTAAACTTGAATTAACAGATGATGCGATCGAAATGGCAAAAGCATATGAAGCTGCCAGTATAGATGTGAAGAATGGTGTTCGCCGCTTCCTGGGCTTGCCGGAAGTGGCAATCAAAAAAGAGAAGCGAGCTTAATTTTGAATTTAGCGTTATATGTTAAGCCGTTATAGTTTTATATACATATAGTTAATATTTTGATTTTTTTGAGGTATTTGATGAAGTTTTCGTTTTTAAAAAAGTTACTGCTGTCAGTACTTTCTTTAAGTTTATTAGCGCTTATTGTTGTTTTTATCATGCTTGTTTCTACATATCAAACAGGTTCTGTCTTTGGTTTCATTAAGGGTGTTACAGCTTCTCCCATTCCTGATCCGGATGTTCGCACTGTAAAATTTGGTATGAGCCAAAAAGATGTAATGCGTTTAGATTCAGAAGCCAAGCTTTCCGAGGAAGGCTCCAAACTGGTTGGATATGTTTTATTAGGAGACTATGAAGCTACAGTTTATTATGTTTTTAATGAAAGTGATCAGCTTTATTTAATGTATTATGAATTTAATATTACTCATCAGATTACGAATAAATATTTTTCGGATTTTAGCACTATTAGTGCAGAGCTAAAAGAAAAATATGGTGATCCATTAAAGGATGAAATTAAATGGTACAACCCTCTTTATCGCAATGATAAAACCTATTGGGGTACGGCACTCCAATTGGGTATGATGGAAGCCTACGCAATATTTGACAATTCAACAATGACTATAAAAGAATCGCTTTATTGTGATGATCTCTTTCCCATGTTGAAAGTTACATATCAAAGTAAAAGTTATAAAGAGTAATATAAAATTCTTGTGGAGCAGCATTCATATAAAGCTTTATTGTGTAGCATGGAGGTATGAATATGGCAACCTATCGGAAGCGCGGATCAACATGGTATTGTCAGTATGTTGAATCATATGACAGCAATAATAAAAAAATAATCCGTCAAAAAGGCGGATTTCGCATCAAACAGGATGCTATTAATTATGCAAAAAATGCAGAGGTATCGCTCCGTTCCGGTTCATATGTCAACCCTGTAGACAAAACCACTGTATCTGAATGGATTGACGATTATATCAAACTGTTCTGCACCACTCAGCGCCCAAATACTATTGCAAGCTATACCAATACTGCTAAGCATATCAAAGAAAAGATCGGTAATAAGAAAATATCCGATGTAACCGTCAAGGATGTGCAACAGCTTTACAATTCAGTTGAAGCCGAAATATCACCCTATACCGCAATTCAAGTGGCCAGAGTGCTCTGTATGGCTTTCAAAAAGGCTACCGAAAGCAAAATGATACATGACAACCCTACTATATACGCAAAAAAACCCAAAAAACCCGAATGCGAACAGCGCGTATACTCGACCGATCAGATCGGAATGTTGATGAACAGCATACATGATCCAGCCAGTCCATACCGCTGCCTATTTGCACCTATATTATTATGTGTTACGCTCGGTCTCCGTAGGGGCGAAGCTCTCGGATTAAAATGGAGCGATTATAAAGACGGTAAAATTTGGATATCTGATGCGCTTATCAATAATAATCGAGATAAACGAATTGATCTGGCAGATGTAAAAACGCATAGATCGAACAGGCCTATTGCAGTCGGCCCGTTTATCGCTTCTATATTGACAGAGCAACAGCAGTGGCAAGCCTCTAACCGTCAGAAGATCGGTGACGAATATATCCTGAGCAATTCTATCTGTACTTTGCCTGGCGGAATGCCAATGAAACCCAACTACCTTACCCATCGTTTTGACATGGCCTGCGAAAAAGCCAAACTGGATCACATCAGACTGCATGATCTGCGGCACACGATGGCAAGTGTTGCAAACGCTGAGGGAATCGATATTAAAAAGGTTTCATCAAGGCTGGGACACTCCAGCATATCCATTACGGCAGACACCTATACGCATATGTTTGCCGAAGTGGATCAGACGGTATCCAATACGATCGAAAATGCCATTGAAAACTCCATTGTAAAGGCGAAAAAAAAGAAAGTAAAGTAGGCTGAATAATCATTCGTAAACACTGTTAGGGCATAGAAATATGCCCTTTTTGTATGCCAAATTCATATTCTAAAAGTGATATTTCTATTTTAGTATGCCAAAAGTATGCCAAATTGTAATTTACAAATTTTTGAGTAAAGAAAAAGTGCCTATTATAGGCACTTTGCTGGTGACCCATCCGCGATTCGAACGCGGGACACCCTGATTAAAAGTCAGGCAGAATACGTTTTCTCATTCCTTTTGGTGTAGTAATATGGGCATTTTGAGCCTTTTTCAGTTTCTCATATTATCTCATGTTCACATGCGCGTATGCCAAAAGTATGCCAACTGTATTCTAAAACAAAATCAGGTGCTCTGCCTTTCACGGATAGATTAAATCCACGTTTATAATTATACCGATATGGTGCGTTCTGTCAATGGTTTTTATCTTACAATTTCAATATTACCGAAGTAGGGCTGATGTACTACCGTTTCCGATTCGCGTACCTTCTATACGTTGCTCTTTGTCGGCACTGCTCCGTACAGGCTGTGCCCAAAATGTAGGCACGATATAATCCGAGGCATCGTACCAAAATGTATACGATTCCTCAAGGCGTATGCTGCAGTAATGGCTTTCGGTGGTTGCGGGTGGGAGAGCATAAAAAAAGAGCAGCTCCGGATAGCTGCTGATAACCATTATCTATTGTTTACGTTTTGAGCGTCTGCACTGATCGCAGTATACCCGTCTGGTACCGTGTGCGTCAAACTCAGTGCCACAGATCTTGCATACTGCGATCTTTTTACGCCGCTCGTATCGCACAGGATTAATACTCTCCCTGTTTTTGTAATAATACTGCAGTCCTCCGATCCGATCTGCCTCTGCAATCATCTTTGGCGCACAGTCTGCGCAATATTTTTGTAATCCTGCTTTTACGGCATATGGTTTACCACACGCAATGCATATATCGATTGATCCTAATCTGCGTATATCTCCCTGTTTACACCTGGCTTTAAAACTTCTGCATTGCTGCCTAATTCTGTCCGCCCTGCAGGATGGGCAATAATATGCGCGTGGTCCTCCGTCAAAAGCAGCCCCGCATTGCTTGCATATGTGCCGCATCATAACGATCTAATAAAATCCCGCAGCAGTTCTGATGTGGTCTTATCTTGACTTTCTGTTGCAGTTTCTAGTTTTTGTTTTTCGGTCGGTGTGATGCGTATATGGATTACCTCTGTAAGACTCTCGTTATTTTTCTCCAGTCCATAAAACCGATAAAAATATTCCGGCAGAGGACTGCCTTTAAGCCTGCGCGGATGGTAGCCTTTGTACTGTGTTAGGTCTGTGACAGAAATCTCGCGATATGGTGTCAGATTAACTTTAGACAGTGATCCGTCCTCCAGTTCTACAACTATTTGAGTTGGCAATTGATCTACATACCATGCGCCATTAATTTTTAACATATTATTTCCTCCTTATTTTTAATAGTTGGGGCGATTGCTCGCCCCTTTTAAATCATTACATATTCGCTTTTATAAAATCGTTGATAGTATCCGTGCGATGGTCTATCCAGTATTTTGCATCATTAATGGCAAAAATCTTGTTAAATATTGTCTGTACTTTTTCAACCGGCGTTGCTGCAGTAGTTGACTTGTATGCGTAATCGCTAAACTCTTTTACAAATCCAGTATATATGGTGTTTGCCCATGCGACTTGCTTTTCCGATCCGCCCTCAGTGATTGCATCTAATACCGTAAAATCCCAATCTGCACACTCGCAAAAATCTCTCGTGCAATACTTCTGTGTGCTTTCGTTTCTCCATGCCGCCTGCAATGTTCTGATCTTTTCAAAGTTTGTCATTTTGTTTCTCCTTGCCTTGACGCCGGCTCGCGATTATGTTGGTCATCTCTTAACCACATGTATATTGTATCACGCGTGATACAATATGTCAATAGTTTTTTATAATTATTTTAAAAATATTTTTATGGTTTATTCCAAAAATAAATAAAAGCCCCGCCGAAGCGGGGCAAAATATGTAATCGGCAGTCTCAAATAATACTGCCTGCTGTGATGTTTATAATTTCCCGATCTTCGCAGCCAGCACCTTGCACTGCGCCAGCTTATCCTTATATCCGTCCCTTTCAACAATCAGTGCCGCCACCTGAGCAGCCAGCGCCGCCTTTTCTGCCACGATCGCATCGTATGCAGATTTACTCACAGTCTCTGCTGTAGCGGTTTGTGCAGGGGCGGATGCGGCCGGAGCGGATACCTCCTTCGCATACGTAGCAGATATACTGCACCATCCGGTCTTGCCGCCGTAGGTAGTCTTTCCCCAACTGCCGGATACCTCTGTTACCTCGATTATAGTATCCTTCGGGATGTCGCCAATATCGGCGGATGATGCGTTTGAGCTTGCCCTCAAATTCATGGTTTCTTTTATTAATTTATAATACTTCACTGTGTTTTCCTCCTTCTTTTCTTCGGCATATTCAATCCAAGGGCACTTCCCCCAGCTTGTCCATGGGCGTGACCTTAATGAGGTTTTCACCACGCCATAAGCAAAGCCTCTAGCCTCAACCACATAACCGTCACCAATATATACGCCAACATGCCCCTTTGAAAATACCAACACACCCGGCATATCCGGCATGGTGCTGATAGAGCCATGTTCAGTGCATTTTAATAA
>Ga0172378_10000335_pt1 | contig 40801 bp, 39 predicted proteins | sample GrowelOW332metaG_FD_119755 | JGI IMG/M metagenome (GOLD analysis project Ga0172378, IMG submission 119755) | Groundwater microbial communities from an aquifer near a municipal landfill in Southern Ontario, Canada - Pumphouse #3_1 metaG | ecosystem: Environmental > Aquatic > Deep subsurface >...
CAGGCAGCAGGTACTTGATCAGATCCGTATAATAGCGCAGAAAGAAACTAAAAACAGCGGTCTTAATGTGATTTATTACGGAGATCCGGTTCTGACAGAAAGCTCAAAAAAATTTATGATGAGTGATCTCACCGGACTTATTCCGCTTGTTGTTCTCGTCGTACTTATAACACTTTTCCTCAGCTTCAAAACTCTCGACGGTACGCTTCTTCCGCTTATATCGGTACTTATGGCTACAATCTGGACGTGCGGCTTTATGGCTGTATTCCATTTTACCTTCACCATTGTTACAAGCGTCATACCGGTTGCGCTCATCGCATGCGGTTCGGCATATGGAATTCATGTGCTTACGCATTATTACATCGCTCTGGATAATTTCAAAGGAACACTGACGAAAGAAACGCATAAACAGATTATTATGGATGGGCTTAAAGATGTCTGGATCGCTGTATTTCTTGCAGCTCTGACAACGGTTCTCGGATTTATATCACTTGTTTCAAGTCCGATCGCACCACTTCACAGTTTTGCCATCTTCACCGCTCTGGGGATTGCATTCTCTCTGCTGCTTTCTGTTATATTCATACCGGCACTTCTCATGGTAAAACCTGTCAGCAGAATCGGTCATAAGTCAAAAAGTATGCAGCATCTGACAAACAAAGTCCGTGCAAAAATGGCTGCACATGCAAACCGGCTCTCGGAAAAAGCTGCCCGTAAAAATGAAGAAGGAGAGACAGAACCTTCTGTGCTCTACAATATCTACCGGTTTTTCTGCGGAAGTAAACCGCGGCTGTATATCTTCTGTGCCTTCATAGTCCTTTTTTCCGCTATAGGGCTCTCAAAACTGCGGGTAGATACGGCACTTATTAATTACTTCCCTGCTAACTGTAAAATGCGTAAAGACATCGCATATGTCGACAAACGTTTTGCCGGTACAAACAGTGTCTACCTTATTGTAAAAGGCCCTGTACAGAAAGATGGAAAAGGCTCCCTTGTAAAAGATAAGGACGGTAATCCTGTTCTTGTTCCGGGAAGCATGACAAATCCGGAAATTCTTGAACCTGTTGATGAAATGCAGGCCTATCTTGATTCAAAATATGAAAGTATTGGTAAAATCGTGTCTTTCACTACATTCATCAAACGGATGAATCAGGTTATGCATATTCCGTCTCCTGCGGTTTCTGAACCGGCAGCACAAAAGGCTGTACCAGCAGCCGCACAGGCAGCAGACAGCAATACCGGTTTCAGTGACGATTTCGGCAGTGACTTCGGAAATGATTTCGGTTCTATGGCAGAGACTACAGCACCAGTTCCTGCAGCTGTATCAGACTATGTTGATCCGAACATCGCATATGCACAAAAACTGGCGCAGCCCATGACAGTTCAGGATGGACTTAAAATGCTTGCAGACGCATATACCGAAGCAGGCGGACGCACTGCATCCGTGCAGGATATTGTAAATGCGCTTGAAAAGAAGCTTAACTACAACGGTACGGCATACTATGAAATTCCGTATGATATAAAAAAATATCCGGTTGCCGGCAGAGAAGAACTTGCCGACCTGGTGTCCCAGTACCTGCTTCTCTTCTCAGGTTCTCTGGACCGCTTTGCCAACAATGCGCTGCAGCCTTCATGTATCCGTATTCAGGTACAGTTCCGCTCTCACAGCACGGAAGAAATGGGTGAGCTGATAAAAGATGCAAAAGCATATGCAGCCCGACACTTCCCTGTCGGATACACACTGGAGTTCACCGGAGCGGGAGAACTTGAATACACCATGACAGACATGGTTGTTTCAAGTCAGCTGCAGAGTCTGCTTATTTCTCTTATAAGCGTATTTATTGTCATCGCCATTTCATTCGGATCAGGCTGGGCAGGCATGCTCGGAGCCATACCGCTTGCATTCGCAATTATTCTTAACTACATGGTTATGGGTTTTGCCCATATCAACCTTGATCTGGTGACAAGTATAATTGCTTCTGTTGCCGTTGGTGTCGGTATTGACTATACCATTCACTTTCTCGAAACCTACCGTGCAGAGCGGGCGAAGAGCAGCGATGTCGAACTTGTTGCAAAACGGACATTCAGAAAAAGCGGCATAGGTATCGTTACAAACGCTCTTGCAGTCGGTCTTGGATTTCTGGTACTGTATTTTTCAAAATTCGTTGTTCTGCAGTTTATAGGAATTCTTGTTGCTATTGTTATGTTCACAAGCTCCGCACTCGCCATGACGGTCATTCCGGGATTTCTTACTGCGTATGATCCTAAATTCATCCGTCCAAAAGAAAAAAACATACCGGAAAAAGAACGGGTTATTGAAAACTGAATTATTCATACCGCAGCATACAGCTGCGGTTTACACTAAGTATATATTGTAAGGAGATTACTATGAAAAAGACATTACTGAAAAAAGCTGCCGTTGCAGCACTTGTTATGACTTCAGCCTGTGCGGCATTTGCAGAAGACGGACGTTCAATCATTCAAAAAGTGCTGGACGTAAAAAAGCCTGATTTTAACCACTCAATGGTGAAAATGGATTTAATTGAAAAAAACGGCAGCGTAGAGGAAAGCCGGATAATAGAAGAATTCGGCCGGCACAACAAGAATACGGATACATCAGACCTTGTAATCATTTTTAAAAACAGCACAAATAAATCGAATATCAACATCCGCTTTCTGCAGATGGAAAACAAGGGAAAAGATGATGATAAGTGGATTTACATGCCCGCGCTGCGTACGACACGCCGTGTGAACTCAAGCGAAGGTGATAAATCCTTCACGGGAACAGATGCATCGTACGACGATATGGCAACACGCGAACTTGATGATGATACACATGAACTTCTTGGAGAAGAGACGAAAAACGGTTTTGACTGCTGGAAAATAAAATCAATACCTACCGATAAAACAATGCCGAAAGCACAGTACAAATACCGCCTTCAGTGGATCGACAAAAAAACATACGTTCCGGTTTATGCGGAAATGTACGACAAAAAAAGCGGAGAACTCGAAAAAGTACTTACTGTTGAAAAACTTGAAAATATAAACGGATACGATATTCCGACTTCAAATCTTCTGACAAACGTTCAGACCGGCCATGCCACCCGTATAGCTGCCCTGCAGAATAAAGACGGAAAATATGCAATCATTCTTGACAAACAGATTCCGGACAGCGTATTCACACAAAACTTTCTGAACACAGGTAAATAAAAAAATCTGATTCACTAACTATGGGACAGCGTTCTGCTGTTCCTTTCAACTCAAAATTTATAAAGAGGCATAAAGATGAAGAAAACTGGTATCTTTGTATGTACTGCGGCCGTCTTCCTATTCGCTGCCGGCAGTGTATTTTCACAGGACGACACATCAGCCGGATTCAGCGATGACTTCAGCAGCGATTTTAATACAACAGGAACCGCCGTATCAGGAAGTTCAACAGGATCCTCTGCAGTAACAACCGGCGGAGAAGCGGAACTTAACGGACGAGTATATGTTGATGAAGAAAACTCTGACGGCAGCAAAAAATCATTCTCAGACTGGGACGCTGAAGCAACCCCGAAGGGAAAACTTGATATAAAATATGAAGGCAGCAAAACTGATGTCGAGCTCAAACTGAACTTCAATGAAGACGTATTCACAAAATATCAGGCTGACATCATCGACGAACTTACCATGCGCGCCTATCTGGGAGATTTTACGCTGGAAGGCGGAAAAATGAAAGTTGTCTGGGGAAAAGGCGACAAACTTCACGTACTGGACAATTTTAACGCAAACAACTATACCGATTTCCTTATTCCGGATTATATCGACAGAAGGCTTGCAGAACCCATGTTCCGCATCGTGTACAATGCTCCCAAAAACATAGCACAGACAAGCAGCATACGCCTCGAAGGTATTTATACACCATTCATGACAGCCGACAGATATGCGACGAGCGGCAGATGGACACCGGCGTCTTACACAGCGCTTTCAAAAAAAGTAACTCAGGTCGAAGAAAACAAGCTTGCCGGAGCATGGGCATCATATGTCACCGCACAGTCGACGTATTCTACGCTGGCATCACTCGCTTCAGAATATTCTGCAGCTGCTTCGTTATATACATTAACTAATTATGCGGATACATATAAGGCATCTTACACTGCCGCAAAAGCAGCTTACGATGCGGCAATCAAAACAGCACTTGGGAAACCGGCGGAATATACAGTAACACAGGCAGAAGAGAATAGCGCAGTTACTTCTGCAGAAACAGCACTGTCAGAATCTGCCGAAGCATATGCAACTACCCTTTCAGATGTTTCAGCATTCAGCGCAGACGACCTGTACCCTGACATGTACCAGTTGAAATACGGTCAGGCAGGCGCACGGCTTACTGCAACAACGGGAATGGTCGACTGGGGTCTGTCTTACTACTACGGCCATTATAAACAGCCGTCGGTTGACTGGAGCGGCTATATAACGTCAGCAGTGTCAAACAGCGGAGCAAGTCTTGTAAATCCGTCTCTTGATTACGACCGTCTGCAGGTATTCGGTACGGAAGGTGCGGTAACACTGGGCGGATTTAATTTCCGCGGAGAATTTGCATATAATCTTACCGACGATGTTTCCGGGGACGATCCGTGGACACACAACAATTCTCTCGGATGGGTATTCGGATTTGACAAAGACCTTCCCGTTAATAATATCAATATAAACATCCAGACAATCGGTACGTATATACTTAAAAAAGACAAGCTGGAAGACGGAACGTATAAAGCATATGACGTCGATTATGACGAAAATGGTATATACTCGAATGATAAAATCGTACTTAACATTTCGGACAGCTATAACCACGAAAAAGTAAAACCGGAAGTAAGTATTATTTATGGTATTGAACGGTCAGATTTCATTGTCATGCCTAAAATAACATACAGGGTGGCGGACGGTCTTGATATCATCGGAAAAGGTCTGTACATTACCAATTTTGATGACGACAGCAAGAGCGAGTTCAGCAGCTTTCTTAACAACAGCTTCTTCCAGCTCGGTATGAAATACACATTCTAAAATCTGAAGTACCTTATCTCTCTGCATAAACACAAAAAAGATAAGGTACCTTTACACATAGTATTGTCCTTGACACCGGAAGTTCAATTTGTTATCATAAAAAAACATTATTTAAATGTAGTTTCGGGCGGTTAACTCAGAGGTAGAGTGCTACCTTCACACGGTAGAAGTCACTGGTCCAATTCCAGTACCGCCTAAATTTAATTCCTTGTACTATACAACTATAAACTCATAAACTTCATATGTAACTAATTTGTATACAATCAGGGGAAAATATATGGCGCGTTGTAAAGTTCCATACATATTGTACTTACGTATGCTGATAAAAGTTTTTTTTTACATTCTGCGTTATACTATTACCGGAACAGAAGTTCTTTTCTATAACTTAAAAACTGGTACGTTATAGAGAATCTGTGTCAGACAGCAAAAATCTTAAAAAGTCAGGTATTTTTATCTTACGGAGAGGAAAATGCAAACAGAAAACAAAGATTTTTGTAAAATTCTTTTTTCCCCATATGCAATAAAACAAACCGGAATAATATGTAACCGCTGTAAACTTCAGATTAACGATTATACACTCGCATGTGCACCGTATGAATTATCAAAAGAAGCTGTGCAAATTCTGACATCTCTTGATCCGAGAGAATACAGTCTGTTCACCAATCGTAATAAAAGGTTCTGTCTGATTTCCTTTACTTTTCAGAATATATTTACCCAGTCGTATGAAGAAACTCTGATACGCGGGGAAATTATGAAAATAGAACCTTTAAAAGATAAAGAAAACTTTTATTTTATTAAATTGAAAATCTTCAATTGCCCTCCGGATGTTTCCCGCATGATTGACGAATATTTTAAAAACTACAGCAGTTTACAGACAGACTATGAAAAACTAAAGGACAGCTTTGTTTACATCGATGCTGAAAATATAGACATACTTCCCGTGAATACCATTTCGCTTATTGTAAAATCAAAGATAGAAAAGCATATTCTGATATACAAATTTTCAACACAAAAAATCGTATTCCTGGTACATGAAGAAAACAGCAGCATCCCTCCCGACACAGAAATAACACTCAGATTCTATTGTGAAAAATGCCGATTTGATGTTTCAGGGAATGTATTTTCACTAAAACAATACGCTCCGGATGCACTCTGCATGATCATGCAGATACCCTTTTCTCCCGAGTTAACGGAAATGGTGTCCGGATATCATAAACAGATCCTGAATGACATAGAATTACTCCAGGTTATTTGAACGCTGGTCAGTCAGAAAGTACAGCCTGTTATGGTTGACTCTGCTGGAATCGTTTGATATTATCTTCTTAGAATATATAAAGTTACATATCGGTAAAATTAAGGAGAAAAGTACTGGGATCAGTCCGATTCAAGCATCATGTAATATGCAGGAAAGTACGTTATCTGTTTCTTTTCCATCAGGAAAAAATCTTATTGTCCCTTACGGAACACCAATCAATTCGTTACTTGCAGAATTTAACGAAGAACGAGAACATATTCTTGCGGTACGGGTTAATAATGAAGTAAACCCTCTGGACAAACGTCTCGAGATTAATTCTAACTTGAAACCAGTTCTTGATAACAGCAAGGATGGAGCGCTTGTGTACCGGCGTTCGCTTTGTCTTCTTTTAGCAGCTGCATCCCATAAACTCTTTCCGGCTTCCCGGCTTTTATGCGGCCATAGCCTCGGTTACGGTTACTATTACACTCTTGAAACAGGACGGCCCGTCAGTCAGGAGGAAATAGCTTCTCTTGAAAAAGAAATGCATGCAATCGTTATGAGCAATCTGCCCATAAACACTCAGTTTCTTTCATATGCGGAAGCCGTACAATTATTCGAGGGTCTCGGACTTGTTGAAACACGTAAACAACTTAACTATTTCTGCCCTCCCCGCGTCAGAATTAATTCAATCGACGGATTCTCTGATTTATATTTTGGCCCGCTCGTTCCCTCTACAGGATTTCTCAAAGTATTCAGTCTTATGTCGTACGGCAAAGGTTTCCTTCTGCGTTTCCCAAAGTCTTCTGATCCTGCTGTACTGCCCGAATTTAAAGACCAGCCGAAACTTTTTGAAATATACAGCCGTTATAAAGAATGGGGAAAAAGAATAGGTGTAACATCGGCGGCTTCACTCAACAAACTGGTAAATGAACGAAAAGTAAATGATTTCGTTGAAATTACCGAATTATTTCAACAGAAACAATTCGCTTCTATTGCAGACAAAATAGCAAAAAGCGGCAAAGTTCGTGTCATACTTATAGCGGGCCCCTCAAGCTCAGGCAAAACAACGTCGGCAAAAAAACTAGCGCTCGAATTAGAGGCTATCGGATACCAGCCTAAAGTAATCAGTCTTGACTGTTACTATGTAGGCAGGGATCGTAATCCGAAGGATGAAAATGGAAACTATGACTATGAATGTCTTGAAGCACTTGACATTCCCCTCATCAATGAAAATCTGCTTGATTTATTCGACGGCAGAGAAGTCACCATTCCGTCATACAATTTTGCCAGCGGAGAACGATATTATGAAGATAAAAATAAAATGTACCTTGATTCAAACGATATTCTCATTATGGAAGGCATACACGGACTGAATGACAAACTTACACCGCGTATTACCCGTGAACTTAAGTTTAAAATCTACCTCTCGGCGCTTACACAGCTTAATCTTGACGATCACAACCGCATCTCGACGAGTGACAACCGCCTTATAAGGCGTATTGTCCGCGACGCGCAATTCCGGGGAAAAAGCGCTGCTGATACGATTTCCATGTGGCCGAATGTACAAAAAGGTGAACAGGAACATATTTTCCCGTTTCAGAACAACGCCAATGCGATTTTAAATACCGCACTTGACTATGAACTGGCAGTTCTTAAAGTATATGCAGAGCCGCTGCTCCGCTGTGTAAATCCGATGCAGCAGGAATATTCCGAAGCATGCAGATTATTGAGTTTTCTCAATAATTTCAGTCCGATTGCACCGACGGCAGTTCCCCCCAGATCGATTATCAGGGAATTTATAGGAGGATCAGCGTTTCATTATTAAGAAAATGCCTGTTGTCCGCAGGAATTGTATCAGAGAAAACCTAATGTTGCCGGAAATTCGATGTAGTTATATCATCTGCGGTATCCTCTTCTTCTTTATTCTCCGCCTCGTGATATTCCGCTAATTTACGTTCCCGCAACTTATGGAGTGCTTCCGTTTTTTGCATTGAATCCTGCAAAATCTTTCGTTTTTGTTCTGATACAATTTTCGCTTCCGCTATCTGTTTCAGAAGATATTCTTTCTGCTGATCAAGCAGTATAGCAAAATTATGGGCTGAATTGATCTCTCTGAAGTCCACAGATCCTTTTACACTGGTTCTTACCGCAATATTCTGGGCAGCAACTTCGTCAAGTTTCGTCTGGATTTCATGTTCCGCTGCAACCGCCTTTCCAAGTTCAATTTCTGCCTGACTTTGAAAAAACTCCCGGTATTTCATAACATCTTCAAGTTGAAAAACGAATCTTTTCATTTTTCATCTGCTGACCATTCGGGATATTCAGAATCTTCACCGTTTTTTTCTTCAGAAACCGCATCAACCATCTGTGCGGTACTCGGAAGTTCCACGGCAGGATCCTGAGTATACTCTTCTTCAGGGATAGAAATGCCGGAAAGCTCTGCGATCCTGTTAAGCGTATCTTCCATAGAACACTTTTCGTACTCTTCCTGCTTCAAAAAATCTTCAATAGCAGAATGTTTCGCAACGGCCTCATCTATTTCAGGAGAATTACCTTTCTGATAAATACCGGTCGTAATCATCATTTCGTTGTCTGCATACACAGCCATGAGCGATCGTATTTTACCACAGGCTTTCTGCGTCTGCTTCCCGGTAACACGTTTTGAAAGACGGCTTATTGATTGTAAGACATCAATTGCCGGATAATGATATGCCTGTGCAAATTTTCTGCTGAGTACGATATGTCCGTCGAGTGTACCGCGGACTTTGTCTGTTATAGGCTCGTTCATATCGTCACCGTCTACAAGTACGGTATAAAAAGCAGTTATTGATCCCTTATCGTTTGTACCCGCGCGTTCAAGCAGTTTTGGAATCATATCAAATACACTCGGAGGATACCCTTTCTGCGCAGGAGGTTCGCCGTTTGCCAATCCGATTTCACGCTGAGCCTGAGCAAAGCGTGTAACTGAATCAAACATAAGCATCACGTCCTTACCCTCATCCCGGAAATACTCTGCCACCGCAGTCGTAACATATGCTGCACGCAGACGGCATATAGACGGCTGATCACTCGTTGCCATAACAACAACAGAACGCTTTATTCCTTCTTTTCCAAGATCACGGTTAATAAAATCAAGAACTTCGCGTCCCCGTTCGCCTATAAGACCTATAACATTTATATCCGCGTCCGTATTACGCGCAATCATGCTTATTAATGTCGATTTTCCTACACCCGACCCTGCAAAAATTCCCAGCCGCTGCCCCTTTCCGACTGTCAGCAGAGAATCTATCGCACGTACCCCGGTCGTTATACGCCTATTCACGGGCTGCCGCTTCATTGGATCAGGTGGAGATGCAACAGCCGGATAATATGCTGCAGGAGCAATCTCTCCGAGTCCGTCACAAGGCCTTCCTGTAGCATCAATAACCCGGCCAAGAAGATTCATCCCGACAGGGACACGCAGAACGCTCCCCGAAGCTGTTACTTCGCAACCGACTTCAAGACCTTTTGTATCTCCGTAGGCTGTAAGTTTTACCGTATTTCCGTCAAGTCCGACAACTTCCGCCATAAGTTTCTGATTACTGTCAGGCAGTTTAATCGAACACATTTCTCCTATAACAGAACGGGGACCTTTACTTGTAATTTCAAGCCCATTTACCGCAGAAACATGCCCGACATACAGAATCGGTTCAGCCTCCTGAGCTGCTTTGAGATATTTTGAAAAATCAAATTCTCCTGTATATGATGAACGCATTTTCCCACCCGCGGTAAATCAGCGTGTTTTTAATTATCCGGTGTGATAACGTCTGACTTTGCAAGCGTCTTCACAGGGGAAATTTCCATAATTTTGTTCTCAAGCTCCATAAGCTGACTGGAAATACGGGCATCTATTGCACCAAAATCCGTTTCGACTATGCAACCGCCTTTCTCAACGGAAGAATCTTCGACAACGGTAATTCCTTTTATATTTTCCACCCGTTTAATAAATTCGTCTGTATGTTCTGTAGTAAGTTTTACATCCTCAAGATTAACACGCAGGGTAACTTCTCCGCGCCCCTTTACTTTTTTAAGAGCTGCAAGAACATTACTCATAATAATACTTTTCTGATTTTCGGAAATAATTTTGACAACTTTTCGCGTCATAAGAATAACCAGCTCAACTATCTGAGTTTCCGTATCGCGGAGAATTTCTTCCCGCCGCTGCATGACAGAATCCAGAACTTTGTGCATACGTTCTATAAGCCGGTTAACTTCGCCTTCTCCGTCTTTATATCCTTCATCGCGGCCTTCTTCATATCCTTTGTTATGTGCATCAGATTCGATTTTCTGCTCTTGAACTTTAGCATCCTGAATAATCTGCTGTGCCTGTTCCTGCGCTTTCTTAATAACTTCCTCTGCTGTCTGCTGCGCATCAGCTTTTACAATATTAGCCTGATCAGTCTGACGCTTAACTTCACCAAATGCTGCGTTTTCTGCTTTTTTTACAATTTCATCTGCAGAAGCCTGAGCGTCAGCAAGCATTTTCTGTTTCTCAATTTCCCAATTCTTCTTATACGCTTCCGCTTCACGTCTTAATTCGTCGGCAGTCGGACCGGCATACTCCGGAACAGCTTCAATTTCCTCTTCCTGTGCAGGTTTGAAATCGTGAACAAGTTTGAGCATTACTTCGCCCTTCTGCGATTTTATCTCACTGGGGCGGAATACAGTTTTTGCCATCAGCTTCCTCTATTTGCTTATCAGGTTACAAGTTCGTCTTCGCCGGAACGTGCAATAACAATCTCGCCGGAATCTTCAAGCCGTCTGATCGTAGAAACGATTTTCTGCTGAGACTCCTCGACGTCCTTCAAACGGACAGGTCCCATAAATTCCATATCTTCCTTGAGCATACTTGCTGCGCGTTTCGACATATTTCTGAATATTTTGTCCTGCACTTCCGTATCGACGGACTTGAGAGCCTTTGCAAGCTCCTGAGTGTCGACTTCGCGAAGTACTTTCTGAATAGCGCGGTCGTCGAGCATAACAATATCCTCGAAAACGAACATTTTCTTTTTGATTTCTTCTGCAAGGTCCGGATCATCCTCTTCAAGAGATTCAATGATTGCCTTCTCCGAAGAACGGTCAACAAGGTTAAGAATTTCGACAATACTGTCAACACCACCGGCAGCTGTATAATCCTCACTGGACAGTGTGGAAAGTTTTTTCTCGAGAACACGCTCAACTTCACGAAGGACGTCAGGTGACGTACGATCCATTGTGGCAAGACGTTTTGAAACCTCCGGCTGCATTTCTTCCGGAAGATTCTGCAAAATGACCGCAGCCTTTCCTGGTTCCAGATATGCCAGGATAAGTGCAATCGTCTGCGGATATTCCTGCTGAATAAAGTTCAATAGATGAGCCGGATCCGTACGGCGGATAAAATCAAACGGACGCACCTGCAGAGAGCTTGTAAGTCTGTTAATAATATCAATAGCCTTCTGACTGCCAAGCGATTTTTCAAGCAGTTCACGAGCATAATCAATACCGCCCGTCGTAATGAAATTCTGTGCATTCATAAGTTCCTGAAATTCTTCAAGAACAGCATCCTTAAACTCCGCATCGACAGTTTCAAGTCGTGCTATTTCAAAGGTCAGCGTTTCAACTTCATCTTCCCGCAGATGCTTCATTATTTCTGCAGAAACATCACTCCCCAGAGAAACGAGGAATATTGCTGCTTTCTGACGGCCTGTAAGGCTTTTATAATCTTTCGCATTTTTCTTTCCACCAGCCGAAGTAGCAGGCTTCAGACTTCCCGGTTTAGGAATGGGTTTTGGGTTGTCTTTCTTAGCTGCAGGTGCTGCAGCAGTCTTTGCTTCTTCAGCCATACTCTTACTCCTCCATCAACCATGTACGAATGAGCATAGCAACATCCTCTGGATGTTCCTTCGCCATAGCGATCGCGTTTTCCTGAAGTTCGGCACGACGCGACTCTTCGACAGACATCGTAACTTCCATACCGTCCTCTTTTGCATCCCACAACGCCTGTTCGCGGGCTGCCTGCTGCTTTCTGAGGAGTTCTTCGTCGCGGAGTCTTTTCCGCCGCTCAATCTCCCTGCTTACAAAACGGAAAACAATAAATCCGATAAGTACAACTGCTATTGCGGCAAGTACAAGCAGAATCGTACGGCGCGTCTGAAGTGCCTTGAAATACGCCTCGTCGGCCGCTGCGAACTGCGCTGTACGGTCGAATTGAATATTAGTAACCGTTACACGGTAATTTCTGCTTTTATCATATCCGACAGCATCCTGTACATAATTCGCCAGCTGCTCAAGTGTTTCTTTCGGAACAGAAGTATATACACGTTTGATTGAACCGTCATCATTTATTATATAATTATGATTTTTAGGATCTTTAGGTGTTGTCCATACACCGTCGATATTGACTGCCACGGTAACGCGGTCAATCTGAGGACTGACTTCTTCCTGTGTCTTTGTCGTATTTACGACGTTATTCTGTGTTACACCCGTCTCTGTAGATTTTCCGATAACGTTTGACATATCAGAATATACCGGCGGCGTCTGACCTTCAGTACCTGTCGGTCCCTCAGGATTATAGCCGGTACCCTGCCATTCCTTCGTAACAGTCTGCTGTGAAATCGGCAGTGTATCACGGTATTCAGAATCATCATACGGTGTATCAGGATTATCCTTCTTAATAACGATAGGAGAATAGATTGTAGAATCGGTCGTTTTTTTTGACATATCCATGTCGATTTTAATGTCAAGATCCCGTACACGGTCAGCGGTAAGAGTACTCTGCAGTGACTTAAGAATTTTTGCACGATACTGCGTCTCAAGCTTCTGAATAAGCCGCTGCTGTTTTGCAACAATATCTACCCGGTCACTCTCGGACATTCCTGCAAAATCATTAAGGATGTTACCGTCCGCATCTGCAATCGTAATATTATCCGGCTGCAGCCCTTCTACCGCCATCTGCACAAGACGCTGTATGCCAAGAATACGCTTGCGGTCAGAAAGGAGCGAACTTGCAGGTTTTACACGCAGAATTATACTGGCTGTGACTGGATTCTGATCGGCAGAAAACAATTTGTCATCGGGCAGTACAATATTTACATCGGCACTTGTTACATCGTCAAGCGCTTCTATATGCTGCTTTACAGTCTGCGTAATCGCATTTTTTAATTTTACGTTTTGTTCAGCATCCGTTGTTGACCAGCTTCTGTTGTAGAAACTTGCAAACGGATCAATATTCGACGGAACAAGACCTTCACTGATAAGAACGTCACGCATGCGGCGTGCTGTTTTTTCGTCAGCAACAGAAATATAGCCGTCATCTGTCGTATTGGCTGAGACATTCTGTTCATTTAATTTATCGAGAATCTTCGTACGTGAAGTTTCATCGGTGACAGGCGCGTTAAAAAGACGAACCGTCGTCGGTTTAGCAGAAAGCGTCGTTGCGAGAATGATTGCTACGATTACAGCGGCAATAACAGCGAACAGAATTATCTTCTGTACAGTTGAACCTTTTGCCCATAAATCTTTTATAGATGCTGTCAGCTTTTTAAGCCATTCGTTCATCTGTCCCCTCCCGTGAACGAATTGTTAAAACTATTATCTTATCTATTGTATCATCTTTATAGATATTTGAAAAGAGATGTTTTCAAAAGCCATAAGACCTTGCATTATCTTTAATATTAAGCAGAATAACTGAATTCTATCGTGTCGTTGTAATCTCGTTCCAGCCCGTGACTATGCGGTCAATAACAGTTTGAGCCAGATTAAACGACATACGGGCTTTTGCCATTGCAACTGTCACATCCTGCGGGTCGACAGAATCGGGATTGGTCAAAACCTGCTGTTCAAGATTCGTTACATCGGTCTGCTGACTGTTCATTGAGTTCATAGCATTGAGCAGATAATCTTCAAAATTAAGCTGTGTTTTTGCAGCACTTTTCTCTGCTGCCGACGGAATGTCATTAAAAGGAGCACCTGCAATATCTGAAAGTTTAGCAGTTCCTGTATGAGCTGGATTAGTCCGGGTCATCTGTAATGTATTAAATTCCGGAATTTTCATTTTCCCCTCCGCTTTATTACCGTATCATCAGTATACAGTAAATTACCTGCCTATTTCCAGAGCCGAAGAAAACATGTCCTTTGCTCCCTCAATAACTGTCGAATTTGCCTCATATGCACGGGAAGCCGAAATAAGATCAACCATTTCGTCTACAATGTTGACGTTAGGATATTCAACATATCCCTTATTCGGTCCGGATTTTATCGCATCCGGATGTGTCGGATCGTAAACAAGACGTCCTGCGGTATCCGTATCTTTTACAATTTTTAGAACTTTTACACCTTTTCCGGGACCGTTATCAAGATCTTCAGGAGTAAACGGAGAACGCCACTGTGTTGTCTTATCGCCAACAGCCTCAAATATAACACAGGACCGTTTAAACGGCCCCCCTTCCTGAGTGCGTGTTGTAGAGGCGTTTGCAATATTATTCGAAATGACATCAGAGCGTAATCGTTCCGCACTCATTCCCGTAGCAGCAACATTTATACTGGTAAAAAGTCCCATAAGCAGCTCCCTTAAAAAATTCCGGCATACCTGCCATAAACGGCATCCATTTTTTTATTCCAGCGCCACGGATGGCGCGTCGTTAACCTGTATCACATCCAGAATTTAGCGCCAAGGATGGCGCGTCATTCACTTGTATCACATCTCGCGAGTTATGCTATGCATAACTCGCAAAACAAAAAAGCCATGGATGGCTTTTTTGCGTCTATTTCTTCATTGCAGTATTAACCTGCGAAAATTCAAAATTTGTCAGCTCTGAAAGTAATTTATACTGCATCTGTGTCTGAAGAACAATCATGGCTTCGGTTTCCGCGTCGACGTTATTTCCGTTTGCCTTGCTTGTCGTTGTATAATCAAGAACACGGCGCGGCTGTACCTCACGATAGTCATACGGTTCATTTAAAGCTATATGACGGTCATCAGTACGGGTAAGCTGAAAACCGTTCTTAGCAGATTCTTCGGATTCAAAAGCCCGTTTGAGTTCACTCTCAAAATTAACGACGGACCGTTTGAAATTCGGTACTTCACTATTAGCCATATTATTGGCAGAAACCTGATACCGCAGTGAATCAACATCCATCCCGCGGTGCAGTAAATCTACTGATCTCGTAAAGGTATTCATATCTCTATTATCGACAGATAAAAACACATATTTAGAAAGATTTTATTTTTTTAACCAATAAAGACGGCCTTTACCAGACTATAAGATTGCCGCCGTATGTCAATCCTGCACCAAATCCAATCGTCATTATAATATCCCCCTTTCTGAGAGAACCTTCACGGGCAAGTTCGTCGAGTGCCAGCGGGACGGAAGCTGTTGAAGTATTTGCATATTTTTCGATATTAAGAAAGAATTTATCCATACCGATGCCGAGACGCTTCGCAGCCGCACTGATTATGCGTTCGTTCGCCTGATGCGGAATAATGCGTGCCACCTGATCCATACGAAGATTTTCTGATTCAAGAAGTCTCTGTATCGTATTTGTAACAGTATTCACCGCAAACAGATAAACTGCCTGTCCGTTCATCTCTATATGAGATGGTACTTCGACAACTTCACCCTTCAGAAACGGTTCTCGCGTACCGCCCCTGCGGAGCATAAGATAATCAGAACCGGATCCATCCGCTCCTAAAACCGAGCGGATTATGCCTCTCCCTGCCGGACCAGTGGAAGGTGATTCAGTCGACTCAAGAAGCACTGCGCCTGCTCCATCGCCGAATAAAACACATGTATTCCGGTCAGTCCAGTCGGTAATGCGGGACAGGGTATCTGCTCCGATGACAAGTGCCTTTTTTCTGCATCCGGAAGCCATCATACAGGCAGCCGTATCCAGTGCATAAATAAATCCGGTACAGCCTGCTGTTAAATCCATTGCAGCAGCATTTTTAGCGCCGATTCTGTTCTGAACTATACAGGCAACGGACGGGAATCCCGGGTAATCAGGAGAAGCCGTAGACACAATAATAAGATCGATATCAGCGGCTGCACGGCCGGGATTTTCAGGATCAACAGTACGCAGAACATTCATTGCAGCTTCATATGCGAGATCACTTGTTGCCTGTTCATCACGGGCAATATGACGCGAACCAATACCCGTATGCGAACGGATCCATTCGTCTGAAGTATCAACTGTTTTTGCAAGATCATCGTTCGTTACTATTCTTTCCGGTACATAGCTGCCGGTAGCGGTAATTTCAATTGCCATAAAAAAACTCCTTAAAAAATGCAACTTTCTCAGGTAAAACAGCATCAAATATATAAAGCTAATGGAAATATAACTAAAATACATATTTTGTCAATATGTCATATTGACAAAATGTATAAAAATGTCGTAAAAAAAAGACGGAAAATACTGATTTACCTATAATTTTTCTGTTTACTCAGAAAAATACCGTATTATTTCACGAAATACTAAGTGGGGGTACACATGAAACGAGGAAAAATTACCATCGACGATGAGCGGTGTAAAGGATGTGGTTTGTGCGTCAGAGCCTGTCCCATGCACCTGATTGCAGCAGGAACTTCAGAAAATTCCACTGGAATATTTCCGGTCATATTTTTAGGAAAACCGGATACTAATTCTGAAAATTGTATTGCATGCGGTTCCTGTTACGAAGTATGCCCAGATACGGCAATTGAGGTATATGAACTGGAAGGAGATGACAAGTGAACAGAGAACAGATGGTTTTAATGAAAGGAAATGAGGCTATAGCTGAATCGGCAATCAGAGCCGGCTGTGGAGCATATTTCGGATATCCGATAACTCCTCAGAATGAGCTTATCGCATGGATGGCGTGTCATATGCCGGAAGCAAACAGAATTTTCATTCAGGCAGAAAGCGAACTTGCGGCAATCAATATGGTCTACGGTGCGGCAGGCACAGGAATAAGGGCAATGACCAGTTCCTCAAGTCCCGGTATATCACTGAAACAGGAAGGTATTTCCTATGCAGCAGGAGCAGACCTGCCGTGTGTTTATGTAAATATGGTCCGGGGTGGTCCGGGACTTGGATCAATTGCTCCTGCACAGAGCGATTATTTTCAATCTACCAGAGGCGGGGGACACGGAGATTATCATGTTATTGTTCTTGCCCCGAAAAGTGTACAGGAAGCGGCCGACCTCACCTGTCTCGCTTTTGATCTGGCCGACAAATGGCGGATGCCCGCCATGATTCTCGGAGACGGAATGATCGGACAAATGATGGAAAGTATTACACTCCCTGAATATAAGGATCCTGCTTCACTGGCGGCTAAATCAGAATGGTCCGTAGGACATATGCATCAGACGCACCGGAAACCGCACCGTATAACATCAATCATTCTTGATCCCGAAGAACTTGAACGGAAAATCCGTTCAAGATATGAGCGGTATAAAAAGATAGAAGCAGAAGAAGTACGATTTGAAGAAAAAAACTGTGCAGATGCAGATATTATACTCATTGCATACGGTACCGCGGCACGTGTCTGTCAGGGTGCCCAGCAGACAGCTGCCGGACAGGGGATAAAAGTCGGACTCTTTCGGCCAATAACACTCTGGCCGTTTCCGTATACCGAACTTGAGGCAATCTCTAAAAAAGGAAAACCTGTCCTTGTTGTCGAAATGAGTATGGGACAGATGATTGAGGACGTACGCCTGTCGGTACATGATAAAGTACCGGTAAATCTGCTTTCGCATGCAGGCGGTGTAATTCCAACTGAAGAAGAAGTTTTTGAACGGCTCCAGTCGATTGTATCGGGAGGATCAAAATGAAGAAAACTTATACACATCCGGAATCTCTGATAAGGGTACAGACAAAATACTGTGCAGGCTGCGGTCATGGAGTTGTGCACCGGATTATTGCAGAACTTGTTGATGAAATGTCTCTCAGAGAAAAGACGGTTATTACAAATCCTGTCGGTTGTGCCATATGGGCAGATCTGTATTTTGATTTTGACTCCGTCCAGCCGGCACACGGCAGAACTCCGGCGGCTGCAAGCGCCATAAAGCGGATTTTGAAAGATCACCTGGTCGTCTGTTATCAGGGTGACGGAGATCTGGCGGCAATAGGAACAGCAGAAACAGTACACGCTGCCAACAGAGGAGAACAATTCACAACGATTTTTATAAACAACGCAATTTACGGAATGACAGGAGGTCAGATGGCGCCGACAACACTCGTCCATCAGAAAGCAGCTACAGCCCCGCTCGGCCGTGATCCTGAATTTCCGGCAGGAATGGGCTATCCGATAAGAATGCTGGAAATGCTCGCAACACTGCAGGGGACGACATATCTGGCCCGCGGTGCTGCCGATACAGCAGCACATGTGCGGCAGCTGAAATCGTACATACGGACGGCATTCGAGGCTCAAATGGCCGGATTCGGTTCCAGTATGGTGGAAGTACTGTCTCCCTGTCCGACTAACTGGGGAGTTACTCCTGTACAGGCAGTAGACATGATTGCGGATAAAATGATTCCCTGTTATCCGCTTGGAGAAATAAAGAATACCCTGCCGGATACATTTCGTAAAAAACAGAAAGGGGGTGCACAATGACGGAAAAAACTTTTTTTACAGGATTCGGCGGACAAGGTATTGTATCACTGGGGCAGATATGGGCGTTCTGTGCCATGAAGGAAGGGAAAAACGTAACCTTCTTTCCTTTCTATGGTGCTGAAAAACGCGGTGGGATAGCCAGGGCAAACGTTATTATTTCAGATACGGAAATTGCGAGCCCTGTCATTTCGAAAGCCGATTCGGTCGTCGCTATGAATCAGGACAGCATTGCCGCTGCAGAACTCATGGCAAAACCGCACGGCTGTATAATTATCAATTCGACGCTCATTACAACACCACCTGCCAGGACAGACGTCAAAATCATTAGTATTCCGGCTACAGATATAGCCAGAGAACTCGGAAATGACAAAAGTGCAAACATGGTCATGCTTGGCGCTCTTGCCGCAGTAACAAAAGCTCTGACGCTGGCAGGGACAGAATCTTTCTTAAAAGATTTCTTTTCTGAAGAAAAACAGTATCTGGTTCCGATAAACAGTAAGGCAATAACCGCAGGAAAAGAAGCAGCATACAGGGCTTAAAAGTCCCATCCCCCTCCCCGGGGGACGGGGGATCAGTCAGCCCCTCTGTACTAATAAAATACTTATTATTTAACCGTTAGAGAATATAGCGCGACAAATCCTGATCCGCTACAAGTCCGTCAAGTTTCTCATCAACGTACTTCGCGTCAATATTCACTGTCTCACCATTATGTTCATCGGCACTGAAAGAAATATCGTCAAGAACCTTTTCCATAATCGTATGAAGACGGCGGGCACCAATATTCTCGCTGCGGCTGTTAACATCTTCTGCAAGAAAACTCATACGGTCGATTGAATCAGCTGCAAAGTTAATTGTCACACCTTCTGTTGCAAGCAGGGCTGCATACTGCTTTGTAAGTGCATTTTTGGGTTCCGTAAGGATACGGCGGAAATCTTCCTGTTTCAGTGCATCAAGCTCTACGCGAAGCGGAAAGCGTCCCTGCAGTTCCGGAATAAGATCGCTCGGCGCAGATACACTGAACGCACCGGCTGCAATAAACAGAATATGAGTCGTGTCTATTACGCCGTATTTTGTGTTTACGTTACTTCCCTCAACGATCGGAAGAATATCGCGCTGTACACCTTCACGGGAAACGTCCTGTCCGTGGCTTTCACTTTTTTTTGTTGCAATTTTATCTATTTCATCGATAAAAACAATACCGTTCTGCTGTACACGTTTCTTCGCCTCTTCAGCAACCTTATCAGAATCGATCATACTGTCCAGTACTTCTTCGGTGATTATCTTTCGTCCTTCCCGGATTGTGACAGTACGGTGTTTTGGTCTGTTTCCTCCTGAAAGCATGCCTGCAATATTCTGCATACCGCTTTCAAAATCCTCCATATTTCCGCCTGCAATAATCTCCATATTAGGCATCTGGAACTGCGGGCGTATAATAATTTCTATCTCACGATCCTCAAGTTTCCCGTCACGTAGCATCTGGCGGAACTTTCGACGGGTAGAATCTTCACTCTCCGTACCGCCGCCGGCAGCTGTGCCGTCGGTAACATTCGTGGTGTCGACAACAGTTTTACCATCCGCGCCAGAGACAGGTTTTATAACCGGACCACCAAAAATATTACCCAGTACGGCACCATCTTTTTTTTCATTTGCGCGTGCTCTCCGGTCTTTTTCGGATGTCCCGGGCAGGAGTAGATCGAGAAGTCTGTCCTCAACAACAGGCACACTCTTTTCTCGGAGCATTTCCTCCATTTCGGCTTTCACGTCATTATACCCCACAGCCATCAAATCGCGTATCATGGATTCAACATCCCGTCCTACATAACCTACTTCAGTATACTTTGTCGCTTCAACTTTTAAAAACGGAGCCCCGCAAAGTTTTGCAAGACGACGGGCAATTTCTGTTTTTCCGACTCCTGTCGGACCAATCATGAGTATATTCTTCGGTGCAACTTCGTCACGAATCTCTTCAGGAAGTTTGAGCCGGCGATAACGGTTTCGAAGTGCAATGGCAACTGCACGTTTTGCCTTTGTCTGTCCGATAATATACTGATCAAGCTTTTCCACAATTTCCTTTGGTGTTAAATCAGAATGCACTTCCGGCAGTGTCTTATTCTCCTCTGGCATCACGCTTCCTCCACTAGTACAGTGTCATTTGTATAAATACATATTTTTCCTGCTATTGCAAGACTTTTTTGTGCGATCTCCTTCGCGTTCATATCGGAACACTCAAGATACGCAAGCGCAGCGGAATATGCATAATTTCCGCCGCTGCCGATCGCACATACATTATTTTCCGGTTCAATGACATTCCCGTCTCCCGAAATAAGCAGTATTTTTTCACTGTTTGCAACAAGCAGCTCCGCCTCAAGCTTTTGAAGAGAACGGTCTGTACGCCACATCTTCGCAAGTTCAACCGCAGAACGCATAATATCACCGTTATATTCCTTGAGTTTTTCCTCGAACTTATCAAAAAGCGTAAATGCGTCAGCCACAGAACCGGCAAATCCTGTAAGAATTTTACCGTCATATATTTTCCGGACTTTCCGTGCATTTCCTTTTACTACTGTATTACCGGCGGTGACTTGACCATCACCTGCCATCGCTACTTTTCCGTCACGCCGCACAGCTATTACGGTCGTGCTGCGTATTTTTGGAAATTTTTTACTCATTATCTTTACCTCCATGGGGATGTGCTTTATTGTACATATCTATCAGACGTTCTGTCGTAATATGTGTATATCGCTGTGTCGTTGAAATACTTGCATGTCCGAGAAGTTCCTGCACAACCCGTACATCAGCACCGGAAGAAAGCATTGCCGTAGCAAACGTATGCCGGAGTGCATGAGGCGATATATGATGATTAGTTCCTTCCGGTCCGGAATAGCGTGCAACAATCCATTGTATTCCGTGCGGAGTAAGAGCTGTTCCCTGTTGATTTACAAATATCCGGCTGACCGTATCATCCATATGTTTATCTGCAAATAATTTTTTCCGGTCGTTAAGATAGATTTTAAAAGCATTTCGCGCATCATCTTCAAAATATACCCGACGATCCTTTTTACCCTTGCCTGTGACTACAGCAGAACTGTAATCTTCTGCCATATCGTCAAACTTCAAAAATGCAAGTTCGCTTACACGGCATCCGGATGAATAAAGCATCTCGATAATAGCACTATCCCTCGACTGCCACAGTATTTCGTGTTTTTCAGGCTCATGGCACAGTTCATCGACTTCCGGACCGGTTAGGAAACGAGGCAAATGCCGGGGCATTCGTATTGTTTTAATTTCCAATGCCGGATTAGTTTGAATATACTCAAATTTTCTGCAATAGGCAAAAAAAGTTCTCACAGCAGCAATAAAACGGTTTATTGTCGAAGCTGCTTTTTTTTCTCTTGAAAGATTTCCGATACACGAACGTATATTTTCCGGAGTCACACTGGTGATGAAACAGTCACTTCCCAGAAAATGAATAAGTTGAGAAAGATCATTTCTATACGCCGTTACAGAATTTTCAGAAAGACCCTTCACAGCATCAAGATACAACAGGAATTCTTCTGCGCAGCATTGAAGTGTCACCGTTACATCCATGTATTATGCCTGATCATCGTCGGGCGCGGTATTCTCCTGAGCGGCAGTCGTTTCATCGGCAGCAACCGCGTCGTCGGCTGAGTGCAGATAATCGCAATCCGGATTGATACACGATTTATATGTACCATTTTTTTTATCGAATTTTTCGACAAGAAACCAGCCGCATTTCGGACAGTACTGATCGATCGGTTTAAAATGGGTAATAAAATTGCATTTCGGATAATTCGTACAACCGTAAAATTCCTTTCCACGTCCTTTTGTCTTACGTGCAACAATTTCACCGTTGCATCCGGGCATCGGACATTTTGCAAGCGGAATAGAACGGGTATTATGACATTCAGGAAATCCCGAGCACGCTAGAAAATAACCGAACCGGCCAAGCTTTTTTATCATCGGTTTGCCGCACTTTTCGCATATTTTATTAGTAGGCTCGTCAAGAAATCCCTTGATGCTTTCCTGCGTCGTCATTACTTCGTCTACACGTTTTTTAAACGGTGCGTAAAAATCCCCTATCATAGTATTCCATATGAGCTGATCCTGCTCTACTTTATCAAGATCATTCTCGACCTGTGCCGTAAAATGTTCGTTAATAACATCCGGAAATGACTCAACAAGAATTTTGCATATCATTCTTCCGAGTTGAGTCGGCACAAGCTGTTTATTCGTCCGCGTAACATAATAGCGGTCAAGCAGTACTGAAATTATAGGTGCATACGTAGACGGACGGCCGATACCTTTTTCCTCAAGTGTACGGACAATCGACGCATCTGTATAACGCGCCGGTCCCTGCGTAAAATGCTGCTCCGGATAAAATTTTCTGCATTCTATTTTTTCTCCCTCTTTCAGTGAAGGAAGATTTCCGGTTTTGTCTTCTTTTGAAGAAAGCAGCTTTATGACGTCATAAAAACCTTTTTCAACAATTTTTCCCGCCGAGACGCGGAACACCGCGTCTCCAGCCGTAATTTCAACGCTTGTGGTCCGTGTTTTTGCATTATTCATCTGGCTTGAAACGAAACGCTCCCAGATAATTGTGTACAGACGAAGCTGATCACGCGTAAGATATTCCTTTAAGGAATCAGGCGTATAGGAAACATATGTCGGACGAATACCTTCATGCGCATCCTGAGCTTCTTTTCCCACTTCGTATTTTATTGCTTCAGGGGGCAGATCGTCAGGATGGTTCTTTGAAAGCCAGTCACGCACATCACTGAGCGCGGTCTGCGAAATACGCACTGAATCTGTACGCATATAAGTAATAAGACCGACACGGCTCGTCCCGATATTCACACCCTCATACAGCTGCTGAGCTATCTGCATCGTTTTACGGGATGTATAACCGAGTCTGTTGGCTGCAGCCTGCTGCAGCTTTGACGTTGTAAAAGGAGGTTTCGGACGAACAGATTTATCTGTATCCTTTACACTTGTTACGGCACACTCCGAACTTTTTATCAGATTGATTATATCGTTTACAGACTGTTCGCTTTTTAATTCAGCTTTTTCACCTTTATATAAAACAAGTTGTGCCGTAAATATCGTTTTGCCTTTTGCAAAATCAGCATCAAGTGACCAGTATTCTTCCGGCATAAAATGCTCTACCTCATCCTCTCTTTCGCTGATAAGGCGCAGAGCCACCGACTGAACACGTCCCGCGGAAAGACCGTTTTTTACTTTACTCCAGAGAAGAGGGCTTAGATTATAACCAACAAGCCGATCAAGTACACGGCGCGCTTTCTGAGCATTCACTTTGCTTTCGATTATATTTCCCGGATGCAATACAGCTTCCTTAATTGCAATAGGTGTAATCTCATTGAATACGATACGGTTAATGGGAGCTGTTGTTCTGGTCTTTAATGCATTATTCAAATGCCATGCAATCGCTTCTCCCTCGCGGTCATTATCACTTGCCAGAAGAACCTTGTCGGCTTTCTTTGCATCATGCTGGAGTTCTTTAAGTAATTTTGCCCGTCCCCTCACGGTAATATATTCAGGCTGAAAATCATGTTCAACATCGATTGCAAGACGGGATTTCGGCAGATCTATAAGGTGTCCCATAGAAGCTTTTACCGTATATCCTGGTCCCAGATATTTTTCAATTGTATGGGCTTTTGCAGGCGACTCTACAATAACAAGAGTTGATTGTGCTTTTCTTATCTTTGAAGCAGTCTTCTTTGCTGCAGGAGCAGCAGCCTTCTTTTCTGCTGCAATATCTGTAGTAGTTGTTGTTTCAGCCATATCATCCTTCTTTTGAACTGTCTCCGTCAAAAAGCGGAAGCTGTCCGTCTTTATTTTTTTGCATCGTACTACGCATTCCCGGTATCTCCGCAAGGCAACGGCAGTAATCAGCATAATCTTTTATTACCGGAGCTCCATCTGAAAGATATTTCTCCGGCGTATTTTCAATTTTATGTTTTGCAGCTTTTCCGGCTGCAAAATCATTCTCAAGTTCAGCCCGAATCCGGGCAGAAACCACAGCTGCATTCTTAGTAAATGCAGCTGCATGAAACATAACATCCCTGTTGTAATCAACCGCATATTCCGCAGTTAACAAAGCCCCGCTTCCGGGGGGAGCTTCAACCACGACCGTTGCAGGCGAAAGCGCTGCAATAATGCGGTTACGGTGCACAAAACGCCACGATTCGACCGGTGTTCCCGGCATATATTCGCTCACAAGACAACCGCCGGTTGTAAGAATACGCTCTGCAAGTTTTTTATGGTTTGCAGGCACAATCGTATCCGGTCCGCACGGCAGCACAGCCACAGTTCCGCCGCACTGTACAGGATTTTCTGTCTCCCGTTTATCAAAACAAGCCTTAACTGCTCCGCTATGAGCAGCACCGTCTATGCCGTCTGCAAGTCCTGAAACGACAGCAACGCCGTCCATTACCGCATCATAGGCAAAAGAATATGCCGCAGCCTTTCCTTCCGGAGTCATCCGGCGTGTTCCCACGACAGATACAGTACGGTCTGTCAGACATCTGCCGTTTCCTCTGAAAAAAAGCATGAATGGCGCATTTACAGTTTCACGTAAAAGCGCCGGATATGCAGCATCAGTATTAAACAGAGGTGCGATCGAATATGCTTCCATGACATGCTGCGCAATCAGGGCACGCTTAAAATTGTCTTTTCCGTTCCACCGTTCAGAACGGCAGGAACGCCCTACAATCTTAGAGATGTCTTTTATAGACAGTAACGCAAGGGCATCTGAATTGTCAAGATTCTTCCATATAATATTTTTTTCGTTAAATGTGAGAAATGTAATTCCGGAAACAAAAAGAGGAAGCAGTATATCGGGCTGTTTACTGCCCATATGATGAATCCAATACCTGTTTTTTATTTTCCTGAGCAGCAGCTTTTTTTTCAGGATCTTTCGTAGTTTTTATAATATCATCATACATATCTGCCACTTTCTGCATCTGTCCGCCGCGGTAATATGCATTGGCAAGTACAAATTTGGCGTCAGTATGCCCTTTATCAATCGTCAGAAGCCTTTCAAGATACGGAATTGCCTTGTCACTCTCATCCAGTTCAAACACATACAAAACACCAAGTCCATACATTGCCCGTACATATTTCGGCTCTATCGTTACTGCCCGAAGATATGCCGATTCGGCAAGTTTTAAATAATTAAATTTTTTCTCCGGATTTGCAACAGCATCATAATCAAGTGCCGAATGAGCCATATAACCGGCACATACACCAACGTAATAATACAGATTCTGATTATCCGGATAGAATTCAATTGCCTTCTGATAACACTTTAGTGCTTCACCGTACATCTTCTGGTCAAGATAGCGGGAACCAAGAATTTTGTACCAGATGCCTATCTGCTGCTGTGCAAGTTCCATATCGGCAACCCGCTTTTCATATTTTTTAATCGCCGTTTTATATTCGTCTATTGTTGTCGGACTTGAAACACCTTCTTCCATCTGCTGCATACGCTTAACCGACTTATTTGAAACACTACATGACGTAAAGAAGGAAAGAGCGGATACGGAAGCAATTAAAGCTATGAACATTTTTTTCATAAGGAACACCTCTTTCTTGTTATAATATACTATACAGAGAGGAAAGAGAGAATTCAACCCTTATTTTTGCCGGACGGGGCTGCGTGACCGGGAAAATATTTTTCGTGGCTTTTACGCAGTTGTTCATCATCCACATGCGTATATATCTGTGTAGTAGAAAGATCCGCATGCCCTAAAAGTTCCTGTACAGAACGAAGATCTGCTCCGCCGGCAAGTAAATGAGTTGCAAACGAATGGCGTAATGTATGTACTTTGGAATGTACACCTGACAAGGCTTCATAATCCTGAAAACGCTTCCATATGCCTTTCCGTGACAGTGGCTCTCCTTTATAGTTAACGAATACTTCAGCGACAGCTCTCTTTCTGACAAGTTTCGGACGCTCATTCTGAAGATAGGAAATAAGTTTTTCCTTTGCCTGTACACCGAACGGAACGATACGTTCCTTGTCGCCTTTACCGCATACGAGAATAATCTGTTCATTCAAATGTACGTTTGGTACAAGAAGTCCTGCTGCTTCACTTATACGCAGTCCGCATGAATAAATCAGTTCAAAAAGTGCTGCATCCCGTACACCAAGAGGATCGGAAACATCTATCACGGAAAGCAGTTTTTCAACCTGATTTACAGTAAGAACACGGGGAAGAGGACGTGAAGATTTCGGACGATCAAGCTGAAGCGCATAGTTTTCAGTCCAAATTCGGATACGTTCAAGATAGGATCCGAAAGAACGAAGTGCGGAAATATCTTTTGCAAGAGTCAGTTCACTACACCCCTGTGTCTTCCGCCATACAAGATAATATAAAAGAAACTGTACATTTACATCACGTAATTTCACTTTTTTATCAACACACCAGTCAAGAAACCCGTTCACCGACAGACGGTATGTTTCAGCTGTCTGCCGGGAATGACGCTCAACAAGAAGAAGATCGTCATAAAATCTGGAAAGAATGATCGGGATCGATAATTTTTCAGCCATGCTGCTAAGAAATCAGTCCTGCAGATTAATTGTACGGGAAAGTTCGCTTAACTCCTGACCACGCCAGCATGCCGGCTGTGAAAGATCGTTACGGGCAGTGAATCCTGCCGGTGGTTTCAGACCAGTCTGAGTATGATGTGGAGCTGACATCGAGATAGCTTTCCCAAGTGATCCAGCCGCTGCAGCGGCTGCCACCCCTACTCCGACAGGTATCTTCTCCGGAGATTTTGCCGACATATTTTCGTTGTCGAAAAGTCCCGGCAGATGAGTGCTTGCCGTGAGTGTATTCTTTACAGATTCTGCACTGCGGCCGTTCAGAATATCGGAAAATTCATCGCTGGTCACGAATGAATTGTCTTTTACAGGCTCCTGAACCGCATCATCTGCTGCAGTTGCAATATCATCTCCCCGGTCATGAAATCCCGTTGCAATAACAGTAACACTTACTTTATTATCCAGAGACGGATCAACAACCTGTCCCCACAGAATGTTTACGTTTTCATCTGCAGAAGCCGTGACAACCTTCATAATTTCAGCAACTTCCTGTGCTGAAATATTCTCCCCGGAACATACATTTACAAGCACGTTCTTTGCCCCGTCAATGTTCGTATCTTCAAGCATCGGATTTTTGATAGCTTTTGTCGCTGCATCAACAGCCCTGTTTTCTCCATCCCCTATTCCGACTCCCAGGATGGCATCTCCCTGTCCGAGCATTGCGTTGCGCACATCGGCAAAGTCAATATTCACATCTCCCGGTTTTGTAATGATGCTTGAAATGCCTTCAACTCCCTGCCGCAGAACATCATCAGCAACAAGAAAAGCCTGACGAATCGGCATATTTTTATCTACGACTTTTAAAAGCTGCTGATTAGGAATAACAATCAGAGAGTCGACATTCTCGTGCAGTTTTTTAATTCCCTCACGGGCCTGCCGCATACGGACCGGACCTTCGAATTCGAACGGCGTTGTAACTACACCGACGGTAAGAACCCCGATTTCACGTGCTATACGGGCAACGACAGGAGCTGATCCCGTACCAGTTCCGCCTCCCATCCCCGCGGTAATAAACACCATATCGGAACCTTTTAAAAGATTCGTAATTACTTCTTTATCTTCTTCTGCAGCCTCTTCTCCGACTGCAGGTTTTCCTCCCGCTCCCAGACCTTTCGTAACCTTCTGACCGATAGCGATCCGCTTGCCGGCATGTGATAAATTAAGCGCCTGCAAATCAGTATTGAGTACAATAAATTCAACATTTGCAATATCCGCATCAATCATGCGGTTTACCGCGTTTGAACCACCGCCGCCGCATCCGATTACCTTGATGACTGTCGGATTCGCTGTATCAAGCGTTATTCCGTTGTCGTTTACCACTGAAAAATCCATCATTTTTTCCTCCCAACCCGTTTCTTTTTAGAAAAATGATTTTTTCAACTTCATTAAGAAACTTTCTTTCTTTCCATTCTCTTCCGAAGAAAAGATCCTTTTATTTTTATGACTATTCCTTTCCTGAACAGAATTTTTATTTCCGAGAACAAGTCCTATTGCTGTCGCATATTCCGGCTTACGATATTCACTTTCCGGTCCGCCGAGTTTTTCAGGAACACCTATACGCACAGAAGTTGTACCAAATACATTTTGAGCAAGTTCTACAACACCTTCCATCTGTGCTCCTCCGCCGGTAAGAATGATATTACCGGAAAGCTGCGTGAGATTCGAATTATGAATGACTGCACTACGTACCATAGTAAAAATCTCTTCAACACGCGGTTGAATTATCTGACACAGTTCCGTCTGCGTCGTAAGTTCAGGCGCCCTGCCGCCGACTCCTGGAATAATAACTTCCTGATCATTTTCAATGCCGGAAAGCCAGCAGCAGCCAGACTCAATTTTTATTTTTTCTGCAGCAGAGACAGGAATTCCTTTTACAACGGCGATATCGTTGGAAACAAGATTTCCTCCCACGGGGATAGATACGGTACACACAGGAGCACCTCCCAGCAGTACAAGAACATCTGTTGTACCAGCCCCCATATCAATGAGAATCGATCCGAGTTCCATTTCATCATCATGAACAACAGCCTGCGTTGCTGCAAGGGTTTTAAGCATGACACCGTCAAGGCTGTATCCGGCACGACTCACGCATGTCCGTACATTCTGAATTGTTGTTTTAGAAGCAGTTATAATATGAACGTCTGCTTCAAGACGTGCACACATCATATTTACAGGATCTTTTATACCGGAAACGCCGTCTACGGTAAAATTCTGAGCAACAACATGAAGCAGTTCTCTATCCATCGGAATAAGTACCGCTTTTGCATTGTCTATTGCACGCTGAATATCCAGCCGGGTAATTTCCCGTGGTTGTTTTCCGGGAGGTGTCACCGGTGTACTTCCCTTCTGGTTCATTCCCTCAATCTGGGTTCCGCCTATACCTGTCGCGCATGAAATAACTTCGGTTCCTGCATTCTGTTCAGCAGCCTCAATCGTCTCCTTTATCGCAGTCATGGCATCTTCAATATTGACAATTATACCATTACGAAGACCTGCTGATTTCCGGTTTGCGATACCGGCTATTTCAATACCACCGTCTTCCTTCTGTTCACCAATTGCGACTCGTATAAAACTTGTACCTATATCAAGACCAACAATCATAATTACAGCAATCCTTAATCAACGCGTACTGTATGAAACAGAACCGTAACGAAGATCGATTTCTGAAACATTCGGCTCAATTGAATTTACAACGTCGAGTACCACCATCATATACTGTAATGCATCTTCATTCAATGCACGGTCCGTTAAAACACGTGTCCGGGATTTAGACGGAATAAGCATAAGTTCATAATTACCATACTCCTTAGGCACAACACAAATTTCTGAAATTGCTGCAAAATATTTCTGCGGTAATGTCTGTATATGTGCAATTTGATCAATAAGTGCAAGATACTTTGCAGGAATGCGCATTCCCTGAGAAAGATGATCTACTGGCAGTCCTGAAATAATAGGAATAGAACCATCCTGTAGTCCGGTTTCAGTACACAAAAAAAGTACTCCGTTTTTATCAATCTGGACGGGAACACTTCTTCCATTAACAGATATGAATGTCATCGCAACAGGTTCCCGTTCAACAATTGAAACATCAATTTTATCAGGAAAATGTTTTGATACCGTGACGGAATCAATTGCAGGATTCGAAGACAGAATGGAAACAGCTTCCTCCGGACTGAATGAAAACCAATTGAGATTCTTCATAGGAGCAATCAACATTTCCAGTTCTTCAACGGAAATATAATTTTCTCCACTGTATGTAATTTTAGGCTTTCCCATGCTTGGCAGCACGAGTTTATATACAATAATTTCAAGAAAAAATGCAGCACAGAGTACAAAAAACACGATAAAAACTATTCTTGTTTTTTTATCAGAAGTTACTGCATTTTTTTCAGATGTTCCGAATCCAACCATGCTTACGTCACTCATAAACTCTTACCCCGTCAACAGAATGTATTTTAAATTCATCGCCGCGTATATCATTAACAAACTCGTCTGCATCTTCATCAGTATTACAACGTGATGCATTTACGACAAAACCGCACATCATAAGCGTGACAATGATGGAAGAACCTCCAAGCGAAAAAAAAGGCAACGGAATACCGGTTGCCGGCAGAGCGCCACAGACAACAGCACAGTTTATCAGGGACTGCATAATAATCATCGTAACACAACCGAACGAAACAAAAGATGCAAACCTGTTCATGCAGTAAAACGACGATCTGTATCCTCTCCATGCAAATATACCGAGCAGTACCAAATACACAATAACGCCGAACAATCCCATCGCCTCTGTCCAGCCTGCAAAAATATAATCAGCCTGAACTTCAGGAATACTGTTGATCCACACAAGTCCGGAACCTATACCCGTTCCCCAGAATCCGCCGGAACTTATTGCACGTTTAGCAGCGATGCTCTGGTAGTTATATGTATGCATTCCTTCATCCGGTCGAAGAAATGCTATAATACGCTCTATACGGTATGGTTCCTGCATAACCATGAGAATACACAACGGAATAATCAACAGGAGAGCAGGAGGAAACCAGGTAAGTTTTGCGCCTGATTCAAAAAACATAATTAATCCGATACTGAATATAAAAACGCACGTCGAAAAATCTTTTTGAAGAAAAACCAGAAAAGAAAAAACAGACAGTCCGATTACAGAAGGTAAAACGGATTTCTCTTCCGAATCGGAAAGCCGGTCCTGTTTGTCAAATAAATTAGCAAGAAACAATACAACAGCAAATTTAACAAATTCAGAAGGCTGCAATGTAAATGCCAACGGCATTTTCAACCAGCGCCGTGCACCATTGCGTTCAATAGATATACCGGGAATGAATGTAAACAGACAAAGAATAAACGTTCCGATTACGATAAAAGGCAGCAGTTTCCGGATTACCGTCATGCGCAGCGAGGCGAACAGGAAAAAACCGGCAAGTCCGACAGCAACACAGATAAGCTGCCGTTTTACAAAATAGAAAGGACTGTTGAACATACGTTGTGCGAAATTCTGAGAGCAGAAAAACAAAGCAAATATTCCAAGCCCGCATAATAATATAACACAGGCAATAAAACCTATATCGCTTTTGTGATATTCCTCCACGGGATTGTCGGCAAGAAAACGGTAATCATCCATTGCAGTTTCCCTCCGAAACACCAATAAGCGGAATAATACGTTCCAGCTGCATACCCCTGGACGCTTTTAATAGCAGCAGATCACCGTCGTCAGTACAATCTATAAGGAACTGCGCCGCTAATTCCATTGCATTATCATCAGAATCGGGAATATACAGGGCATTTGTAAAACCTGCGCTTTTAGCCGCAGCTGCGGCATACTTCATTTCAGTACCAATAAATATAATCTGGTCAGGAGATGACACAACTGCCTCAGCTCCTACATTTGCATGCTCTTCAGCAGACTTCGCTCCAAGTTCAAGCATATCGCCGAGTACATATATCCTATGGTGTATATTCTTAACAGAACCGCAAAATGCAAGCACCTTTGCCATTGAATCAGGATTGGCGTTATAACAATCTTTTACCAGAGTAACACATGTACCGCCGCGCAGTTCAAATGATGCAGTTTCAGTGCGGCCTGCAATCGGCATAAACGATTCAAGCGCTGTCTTTATGGAATTATCGCTTACGCCAAAATATCTGCCTATTGCAATTGCACCAAGTGCATTCTGATAATTATATATACCGGGAAGTTTTAACTGAACCTCTTCACTTCCCACTTTGAATGTTGTTCCGCAGATTCCGTCGTCAGAAATTAATGTTACGCCATTTTCTGCCAGCGGAATATCTTTACCATAATTAATAATATGTCCTTTTATTTCTTCAGAAAGAAAAAACCTGAAATCATCCGACGACGGAATAAACGCTGCACCGCTTTCCGGTATATACGTAAAAATTTTGCGTTTTTCTCTGGCAATATTTTCTCTGCTTCCAAGGATACCAATATGTGCAGTTCCTATATTCGTAACAAGTGCATATTGAGGTTTTAAAACAGCTGCAATTTCACCGATTTCATTTGTACGGTTCATGCCCATCTCAAAAACACCTATCTCATGTTCGTTTTGAATTTTAAAAACCGAAAGAGGCAGCCCCGTCTCCGAATTAAGATTTCCTTCGTTATATATGACGTTATATTTCTGTTTTAAAACAGCAACAGTCATTTCCTTTGTGGTTGTCTTCCCGCTTGAACCTGTAATACCGATTTTTAAAAGTCTGGGAAACTTAGCAACATAAGCAGCCGCGGCATCCTGAAGTGCATGAAGTGTATCAGAAACAACAACAAAAAGAACATGAGAATGTTCACCGGCCAGCTCCATTAATTTTCGAGAATCTTCTTCATACTCGTCAGAATCAATAAAAACAGCAGTTGCACCTTTTTGAATAGCCTGAGGTATATATTTATGCCCATCCTCATTCTGTCCGATAAGCGGAATAAATAAACTGCCGGCTACAACACACCGGCTGTCTGTCACCACAGAAGTGAAATAAAATTTTTTTTCATTAAGTGCAAAACCAACAGCTTTGCCACTGACTGCATTCAGCAGTTCATCATAATCAAGCAGGCTGTTCATTTTTTCGTTCCCTTCATCTCAATGCGGACAATGTCACCGGTCTCTGCTTTATGCATTCCAAGATCGTTTTCTGCAATTTTTTCTATACGGTCCGCACTTGAAAGCAGACTTATATCAGTAACAAGTTTTTTATTTTCTTCTACAAGTTCTTCCTGTTTTTTCTCGAGTCCACTTACTTCATCAGCAAGATTTTCATATCTGCGGGATTGAATACCGTCAAAAACAAGGAGTGCCGGAATTGCCGCCGCTATGAGACAAACAATAATCATTTCACCTGTATGTTTATGATTCTTTTCCATAACTCAGTACCCCTCCACTCCAAACAAATGATATTCAGTCGCATTCCGCAATTTGCGGACAACACGAAGTTTAGCACTCCTTGACGGTGAATTAATTTTCACTTCATCTGCAGTCGGTTCAACAGGCTTATGCGTAAGTACCTCTGCACAGGGCTTTCCCCCGCACCTGCACTGTGCTACTTCAGGCGGACATACACATTGTCTGCCAAGATTCCGGAAATAGTTTTTCACTATTCGGTCTTCCAGTGAATGGAATGTAATTACTCCCATTTTTCCTCCATCATTCAGATCGTTGAATGCTGCATGAATGGATTTTGGAAGACGACGCAGTTCGCTGTTTACAGCAATTCTAAGCGCCTGAAACGTACGCGTTGCAGGATGAATCGCCCCATGCTGATAATAAGCCGGAACCGCATCATATATTATATCGGCAAGCGCCTTTGACGAATTTATATGTCCGCCTTTACGTGCTTCCGCTACAGCCTTTGCTATTCTGCGGCTTAGTTTTTCTTCACCGTAGAGATAAATAAGATTCGCCAGCTCTTCCTCCCGCATACCGTTTATAATATCGGCAGCACTCTCTCCCACTGAAGAATCAAGCCGCATATCAAGAGGTTCATCGTTTTTAAATGAAAACCCCCTTCCTGAACATTCATAGTGATACACAGAAATGCCGAGATCAAACAAAATAATATCGGGTTTTGGCAGTTCATCCGGATACGATTCGTAAAAATCATTAAACCAGCCATTATAAAAATGTACCCTCGCTCCGAATGGTGCAAGTCGTTCTTTCGCACGCTGCTGTATGCCGGCATCGGCATCAATGCCAATTACTGTAAGCTCGGGGAATTTTGAAAGGAACGCAAACGAATGGCCGCCTTCGCCAAGTGTTGAATCGCACATAACTGCGTGCTGCTCAAACGGTTCACCTGCGGGACTAAGCATATTTAAACATTCCTGCAGCAAAACCGGTGTATGTACAAATTCCATCACATCCCCCGGATTAAAATACTATGGTTCCAAGCTCTTCCGCTGCATCGCGGAATGAAGCCTCACTCTGTTGAAGATACGTCTTATAGCTTTCAGCATCCCATAACTCGATGTATTTATTCACACCAAGCAGAATACATTCTTTCGAAAGCGACGCATACTCGCGGAGACTTTGAGGAATTGAGAGACGTCCGGACCTGTCGAATTCAACTTCCTGTGCAGGAGCTATAAAACGCCGAAGCACAAGACGGTTCTTCTCATTAAAAGGAGAAGCTGAATCCATCAGTTTTGATGATACAATTTTCCATTCTTCAGGTAAAAAAAGCCACAGACAGCGATCAAGCGACTGAGTTACGATGAGCACATTTCCTGTAAGATCGGACCGCAGTTTTGCCGGAAAAAGGATTCGTCCTTTTTCGTCAAGTGTGTTCCGGTATTCGCCTGTCAGCATGTCCATTGCCACTGTCTACCACTTACTCCCACTTATTCCCACTTAATATTCATTTTATGCCAAAAACTTCTAATGTCAACGGAAAAACATTCCGATAATAAGAAAAATCTTTTTTTCTTTTCTTTTTTAATATATAACTGTATAGTAAAAATAATTAAGCAGAACTGAAAACAATAACAATACAAATAAGCGTACTGGAGAAAAATGAATGATTAATACTTATTCAGAAAGCTCACTACATAAAACATTAAAAGATATATATGCGTTAAAAAGCGGTTGCAGGACAGAAGTAAAACAGAATGGAAAAATATATGATATAGTTGATCAGGAAGACAACGTCATAGAAATACAGACAAAAAACGTTTCAAAACTTCTAAAAAAATCAATGACGGTACTTCAAAGCGGGAAAAAAATAAAAATCGTACATCCTGTCATTATTGAAAAACATATAGAATTATACGGAAAAGACGGTACACGCATATCCAGACGAAAAAGTCCCATAAAGGGATCTCTCTACGACATTTTTGATGAACTCACAGGTCTATATTCCGTACTACTTGATGAAAATTTTTCACTTGATGTACTTGAAATTACTATGACGGAACTCCGTATCCGCACGACCGAACCAGTACAATCCCCAAACGGAAGAAGAAGGTATCGGAAAAACTGGAATAAAACAGATAAAATTCTTAACGAAATATTAAAAACACATACTTTCTGCTCAGCTGAAAATTACTTGAAACTTATACCCATACAATGCTTTCCGGAGTTTTCCGCAAAGGAACTTTCAGCTGCATTAAAAACAGACAAAACACTTCCTGCTTCAGCAGCATCCCATGCTCATCTTATGATATGGGTCCTAAATAAAATGAATCTTATCAAACTAAAGGAAACAAAAAACAGATCACACTACTACTGCATGGCGGACACGATGAATAATACGCTATGCAGTAATCACACTAATCCAAAATAAAGAAGGCTGTCCATTACAGGGCAGCCTTCTTATAAAGAAATTTTACCGATTACCAATTATCAGCCATATCATCTTCATCATGGTTTTCCATATCATAAAGATCAGTCACGGCACGAAGATCATCCATATACATATAATATGAACCGCGTGCAAGCATAGGGTCACAGTCTACTCTGAATCCCAGAATGCGAAGTCCCGGGCGGTCTCCATAATATGCACTGTGCTGTACAATACCGTGTACTCCGTCATATGACGGGGGAACAACAGCCGTAAGTTTTTTCCATCCACTGAATCCCAGACTACCCATATACAATTCGAAATTATTACCAAAATAATCCTGTACAAGGATATATAAATCATGGGCCTGATTACGTCCGCACACCCAGACAGAAACTGTTTTTGTAATACCCTCAATAGGGAGAGGTCTCTCAGACATAATATAGAATGAATTAACACCTCGTTTAAAGAATTCAACCTTTACACCGAGTACCTGTGTATCTTCATCTTTTTTATCTTTATCTTCCGGAAGCGGTTCCTTCATCGACGGACTGCCGTCAAAAAGACGCGCCGTGATAGTACCATAGTCGGGAGACATATGAACATTCCATGATCCTTCCCGTTCAAATTTATCGACAGAAATCTCACGAAGAGCTTCCATTGCAGAATCATTACCTACATTTTCCGGATTTGGAGAATCAACACTTGAATTTTGAGCAAATATAAGACCGCACGCGGCCACTGTAAGAACAGTTGCAATTATCAGCTTTTTCATTTATTTGCCCTCCGCATTGCTGCTGTTTTGTGAAGATGTCTGGTCACTCGTTTGTGTTTGTGCACCACTGTCACCAAAGTCGGTATCTTTAAGTTCATATCCATCAAACATTTCAGCGAGTGAATTTGTTGTATATTTGAGCTGATCAAAATAAATCATAAAATCATCTACAAATTCTTCAGGATCCGTACGTACACGGAACCCGACGAATGTCATTTCGGAACGTCCGGAACGCAGTTTGGAGTGCTGATTAAGCCATCCGGGTATATTAACAACCACATTCCTCCATCCATTAAAAGCCAGATTTGTTACAGGAAGAACATGCACACGGCCATCAGCATCACGAACCATAACCTCGAGATAATACATATAATTAGCACCCCATACCCAGAAATCAAGCTGAGTAACAGTACCGATAAACGGAATTTCATACGGCTTACTGTCTTTTACGGGATAAACTTCAAACCAGTTGTCTCCTTTACGGTTAAAAGCAGTCTTGACACCAAAGACTTTAGGATCTCCGTCTTCTGCTTTGCGCAACGGTTTTAACGATTCCGGAATGCCTTTAAAATAACCACTCTTCGGATATCCCTGAGCGATAAAACGGCTGGCATTGACAGTCCATGTCCACTCGTGACCATCCTCTTTGTCAAAATTGTCCATTACGAACGTCTCGACGCTTCTCGAACTCGGCTGGCTGAATGCCGGCATACAGAGTAAAGAAAGCAGAGCAAGATTCAGAAAGACTACTAAGCCCTTTTTCATGCAAAACTCCTTGAACTATTACATCCGCCTTAGACGGAATACCATATCGTTATTATCGGATGATACTGCTTAATTTATAACAGTATCATTATTATATTTGTTGATGCACTCTTTGTCAAACTGTTTTACTCAATATTATAGTGACATCCTTGCATAAAACACCGCTTTAACGTACTATTATCAGAATTCTGATATTCTTTAAGGAGTACCTTATGCACAGTTACAAAGAGATCGGACTGGTCAATACTAAAGTGCTTTTTCAGCAGGCAATGGCTGGTCATTATGCTATTCCCGCATATAACTTCAATAATATGGAGCAGATGCAGGCAATTATTCAGGCATGCGTGGAGACACAGTCTCCTGTCATCCTTCAGGTTTCAAAAGGAGCCAGAACATACGCGGATAAATACATTCTCCGCCATATGGCAGCGGGTGCCGTAGAGTATGCACACGAACTGGGATGTGACATTCCGATAGTTCTGCACCTTGATCACGGTCCGTCGTTTGAGGTTGCAAAAGACTGCATTGAGAACGGTTTCTCATCCGTTATGATAGACGGTTCAGCGCTTCCATATGAAGAAAACGTAAAACTAACCAAACAGGTCTGTGATTTTGCTCACTCACAGAAAGACTATGTCACAGTCGAAGGAGAACTTGGCGTTCTGGCAGGTGTCGAAGATGAAGTAAGTGCAGCTGCAAGTCACTATACAAAGCCTGAAGAAGTTCAGGACTTTGTAGGCAAGACCGGAGTTGATTCTCTTGCTATCTCAATCGGAACAAGCCACGGCCGCTGTAAATTCACACCGGAACAGTGTACGCGTACAGCTGACGGTATTCTTATTCCACCGCCGCTCGCATTTGACGTTCTGGAAGGTGTTGAACAGAAGCTTCCCGGATTTCCGATTGTTCTTCACGGCTCCTCATCGGTTCCAGTTCAATATGTAAAAGAAATCGAAAAATACGGTGGAAAGATTCCGGATTCAGTTGGAATTCCTGAAGAACAGCTCCGCAAAGCAGCAAAATCAGCTGTCTGCAAAATCAATATTGATTCAGACGGACGTCTTGCAATGACCGCCGCAGTACGCAGAGTATTTGTTGAACAGCCGGAAGAATTTGATCCGCGTAAATATCTGGGGCCAGCCCGTGATGAACTTAAAAAAATGTATGAACATAAAAACAAAGATGTTCTGGGTTCGGCCGGTCATGCAGTTGAGTGCATGAATGCTATCAGAGCTGTTAAATAAGCAGACTCGGAAAATAAAAAAACCGCTCATGCACATATTGCAGAGCGGTTTTTTTATTTTAAAACGAAAACCATATTCACCGGAATTTCTTAAAATCGGGTAAAAATATCTTAATATTTTTCATAAACAGGTCGTCTTTTCCAGCGTTTATATAACCACAGGCAGCAAAAAAAACGTATACCATCCATAAAACAAGCCAGATCCAGACAGGAAATCCTATAAACCATAATGTTTCAATCGCAGCAGGAAGAAGCAGTGATACACACAATACCAGAATCCAGATAATTTTTGGTTTTATATCCCGCGTTCCGAAAGAACGAAAAACAAAACGTACACACAATGAAGATGATACAAGCATCATCAGATAAAGTACAGGCTTCAGAAACAATTCAAATGCAGAATAAGAAGACCCGCTGCCTGCTATTATATGAAAAGGCATATAAATAGAATAAAATGAACACATTAGCGGAAAATACGACTTTATTCGGAATGAAACATCATCTTTTGAAAGAAAGAAAAATAACATATACACAACAGCAACAGGAGCAAGAGTCTGTCCGAATAATATATATGCGTAATTTGACAAAAACTCTGCTGCCGCTACACGATACATAAAGGAAAAGAAAGCCTTTAATGCACAGAATAGTACAGATGAAAGAACACCTGTAAGTACAACAGGGATTACAGCTTTATCATCAAAGTTTATAAGGCTGTATACGAGCGCCGAGGGAAGCAGTATAATTAAAAAAAGGAACATAACGAAAAAATAGCATGTTTGCGGCACATACGCAACAGCTTCAAAGCTTTCTTCTACTAGACATTCTTACATAACTTCATATATAATAACAGATACGTTACATGAATACGTGTTTTAAGACACGAGGAGGATCGTTGGCTAATACTAACAACAATAAGGGGCTGCGGATTAATGAACAAATCCGTGTGCGTGAGGTCAGACTTATAGATGATGAGGGCGGACAGAAAGGTATTGTTCCTACGCTGGATGCGCTCAAAATGGCAAAAGACAAAGAACTCGACCTTGTTGAAGTTTCACCAAATGCGAATCCGCCTGTCTGTAAAATACTGGATTTCGGCAAATACCGGTTTGAGATGGAGAAGAAGCTCCGTGACTCCAAGAAAAACCAGAAGGTATTGAAAATCAAGGAAATTCGCATGCAGCCGAAAATCGGCCCGGGCGACCTTGATACGAAGGCAAAACATGTACAGGAATTCCTTGACGAAGGCGATAAGGTAAAGATTACGATCCGTTTCCGCGGACGGGAACTTGCCCATACAGACCTGGGGTTTGGAGTTCTGCAGGAAGTTCTGAAAAGGCTTACTACTGCGTACGCAATCGAAAAACCTGCTGTCATGGATGGTAAATTTATGTCTATGACAATCTCAGGAAAAGCCAAAACAAACGAGGTAAAATCAAATGCCCAAAATGAAAACAAAGAAGTCCGCAGCTAAGCGTTATACGCTTACCGGCACAGGAAAAGTAAAGTACAAGAAAATGAACCTGCGCCATATTCTGACGAAACGTTCTCCGAAAAGAAAACGCCAGCTGCGCGAAGCAGGAATTATGGATGAATCTTCAGCAAGAAGAATCAGGAAGCAGATGCTTCCGTACGGTTGATTATTGAGGAGTAGAAAATGTCAAGAGCAATAGACGGAACAAAACGCAATAACCGCC
>Ga0172378_10000336_pt1 | contig 40742 bp, 38 predicted proteins | sample GrowelOW332metaG_FD_119755 | JGI IMG/M metagenome (GOLD analysis project Ga0172378, IMG submission 119755) | Groundwater microbial communities from an aquifer near a municipal landfill in Southern Ontario, Canada - Pumphouse #3_1 metaG | ecosystem: Environmental > Aquatic > Deep subsurface >...
CTTGATTCTTTCCCGTCGCTGCCGATTGAAACAAGCGGAATACCGGTAAGCGATGCATTGCATACTAAATACGGACGACCACCAAAATCAACCGATGCCTGACAGAGCGATTCATCCATCGGATAAATAAAGAACCCTGAACGGTAAATTCCTGCGCAATCACCAAGTGCCTTTGTGAAACACATACCGAGTACAATACCGGTATCTTCAATTAAGTGGTGTTGATCTACGTTGAGATCTCCGTCAAGTGAACCGCTTAAATCGAACAGACCGTGTTTACAGAAAGAACGCAGCATATGATCGAAAAAACCGATGGGATTGTGAATGTCGCATTTTCCGCTTCCGTCAAGATTCAATGTAAGACAGATTTGTGTTTCACCAGTTTTTCGTTCTACCACTGCAATACGTGACATATAAAGCCTCTTTCTCAGTTTTTTATGAAACTCAGGCTAATACCTTACGGAGTTCATATTCAAGAATATCAGTTGCACCAAGTTTTTTAAGCTTCGGAAGAAGTACCGGTACTTCTGATTTATTGACTGCAATTTTAATTGCATAACCGTCATCACCATAAAGAGGGGCGACAGTAGGGCTTCGCATTGCAGGAATTCCTTTTACGAGCATATCGAATTTGTCCTTTGAGCAGTTCATTTCAAGCATGACTTTGTCACGTGCATCAAGGACTGCTTCAAAAAGCATTTTAAGTTCTTCTATTTTCTGTTTTTTTGCAGGATTTTTGAGCGCTTCTTTTGAAGCATACATGCATGTTGAACTCTGCAGAATTGTATCTACAATACGGAGTCCGTTTTCCTGAAGAGTGCGGCCCGTCGCTGTATTGTCGACAATCATGTCTGCATCGTCCGGAGGAAAGACTTCCGTTGCGCCGTATGTACGGACAATCAGATAATCAAGTTTACGGCTTTTAAGCCAGTCCCTTGCAATTTGTTCATATTCTGTTGCTACTATGACATGTTTATGGGCAAGAGTCTGATCGTCGATTGTATTCGGGACCGCAGCTACAATACGTACTCTGTCAAAACCGAGATCCATTATTTCTTCAACGTCTGCTTTTGTTTCTACAATCCAGTCGCGTCCGGTAAATCCGACATCATGAGCACCAAGTTCAAGCAGTTTTCCGATATTCTGCGGTTTCATTACTTTTGCTTCAAGATCATCCTGATTTACTGTCGGTCGATAAGCGCGTTCGGGCAGATCGACTTTGATTCCGGCTCCGCTGAGCAGACTGATGACATTTTCATAAATTCTTCCTTTGGGAAGCAGTATTTTCAATTTGTCCATAAAAACTCCGCAGATAAATTTACTTCTATTAAAGATATTCTACTATATATAAATATCGGCAATAAATCAACAACAGAATGTATGGAGTAAAGTATTGACATATGAATATATTAGTCATTAAAATATGAATAGTCATTAATTAAAATAATGATATATTGATAATACTGCTTAAAAAAACTGATTTTGTATTATTAATAATTAAAGAGAGGGTGGTTATATGAAAAAAGTCACAGAGTGCTGTATATCACTGCCTGCCAGGGTAGTACTGTTTTTTTACTGTTTTTTGCTGGCAGCATGCAGCAATGAAGTCTCCAGTTCTTCCGATAACCGAGATACAACAGGAGTAACGAGTCTTACCACACCAACCGGTTTTTGCGGCGACTATAATCCATATACAAATCAGGCCGTGTTTACATGGAACGCTGTCGCTGGAGCTGACGGATATAAGATATACTGGAATACGACGAATGATTTTTCTACTGCTCTTATTGATGTTGAAAACACGACAGCAAATGAAGGTTTTACGTTGTATGGTTTTTCAGCTGCGGTGACAACATATTATTACTGGGTAGCAGCTTTCAGCAGTTCATTGCCAAGTACACACAGTAGTTCGATTAGTATTACGACATCTGCCGTTTCTCCGGAAAATCTACGAGTAACATCCGGTGATGGTCTGACTTTTTCTATCGCATGGAATGCAGTTGCCGGTATTACCGGTTATGTCATTTATGCTGGTAAAACAAATGATCCATCAACAGCTGAAAAGACGGAATCAATCGAGACAAACAGTGTACCTGTTACACTTAATGGAACGGAATGTCCATACGGTACACCGGTTTATATATGGGTTACATCTAAAAAGGGGGAAACAGAGTCAGATTTTGGCAGTCCTGTTGTATATACACCTGCTGCACCGACTGTATCAGCCCCTTCAATTACACTTGTACAAAACGACAATTCTGCAACATTGTCATGGTCTGCTGTAACAGGCTGTACCGGTTATAAAGTATATATTGGAACAACTTCAGATCCTGATCAGGCTGTGCTGTCACAGACTCTTATAGACGGTACGACCACAGCTGTTGTGTCTGCTGAAAATTCCGGCATAAAATATTATGTGTGGGTCACTGCATTCCTTACACAAAACGATTTGACATACGAATCTGCTTTTGGGGATCCTCTGACATTTTATCAGCCTCTTCCTGCGACGGAAATGATTACAACAACCGGGGCAAAAACGGAAAGCTCGATAGACCTTTCGTGGCTTGCTGTTACGGGAGCATCGAAATATGCAGTATATTATGGAACAACAAATAATACTGCTGATGCAGTAAAATTTTCTGCTGCAACAGCAGATTTATCTCTGACTGTTACCGGGTTAACTTCGGGTACAACATATTATTTCTGGGTTCGTGCGGTTGATGCATATGATGATGAAGGTGAATTTAGTGATTCGACACAGAGTAAGACTCGTATACTTGCTCCGCAGAATGTCTCGCTGTCAATAATAGAAGATACCAGCGTCGTTATATCATGGTCGGCTTCAACAGGTGCAACATCTTATACTGTTGCATACGGTATGTCGGATAGTCTGTCTGATGCTTCAAAAATCACTGATTGTACCGGCTTATCAAAAAATATAACAGGTTTGTCTGAAGGTACCAGATATTATTTCTGGGTAAATGCAGTAGATTCGGCAACATCATACGAGACATCGTATTCTCTCCCGGTCAGCGGTAATACGCTTCCTGCCCGACCTGTCGGTCTGACTGTTTCCGGATATACGTCAGAATCTGTAACACTCTGCTGGACTGCAATACCGGGGGCTGCTACATATCGTGTCTGCTACAATACGACAAATACTGGTTCAAGTTCAGTAAAATTTGGTACTACAGCCGATACTTCGATAACAGTTACCGGGTTGTCAGGCGGAATAACTTATTATTTCTGGGTACAGGCATATTATAACGGTACATGGAGCAGCCTTTCTGATTCGGTGAGTCAGAATACATCTGGGAATCAGGATACTCCGGGAACCGGTACGAAAGTCTGGATGTCGGGAACAGTTTCTGCATCCGGTTCAAGATCTTTTATTTTTTCTGCAGTATCAGGAAATACGTATACCGTATATTGGGATGATTTATACAATGGTTCGGGAAGCTACACGTGCGATGTTAAAGTTTCTGCATACATGGGAAGTACGAATTATTTTACGGATGTCGATTCCGGATATATAACAGGCCGGTCATTTACACCTTCCTGCGATGGTACTGTATATATAAAAGTACAGCCTTGGTCATCCGGTTCAGGGACTTTTGCGGTTGCTGTTATGAGAGGGACATCAAATGTTACAGTGAAAAACCAGTTGCTTCCGCCTGTTCATACCGGCGGGAACAAGGGCCCCGGTTTTCATCCGGAGTAAATTGGAACCTGTCCGTAATTTGTAAAATGAAAAGTTATGTATCGGGAAGGGGAGAAAAATGAAAGAGAAAATTCTATATCTTTTTTTAATTTGTATTCTATCTCCTGTTTCTGCAAAAGCACCTGTATGGCTGACAGATACAGAAAAAGCATATTCTCAGAAAAATTATATTACGGCAGTGGGTGAAGGTGAAAACAGACATGAGGCAGAAACGGACGCGGTGAATTATATTTCGCTGTATTTTCAGACAAAGACAGATATTCATTGCGAAGCTGTCCGCGAATATAACGAAACTGCTGCCATTTTTGCGAAATCTCAAAGTCTTACGGAGCATTCAGTTATTTCTTCTGATGCAGAATTTTTCTGTATACATTTTACGGACCCGTATTTTGATGAAAGGGAAAAGAAATTTACAGTTCTTGCATATATTGACAGGGCTGAAGCTGCTGCCGTGTACGGTGTAAAAATCGACGAAAATATGAATGATATTCACACAATTCTTTCATGCGCAGAAAAACAGCCGGAAATATTATATGCAGCTGTTGCATACAAAAATGCTGAAATAATTGCGGCCGTTACAGGGGAGTTGATACATAATGCGGTCCTTGTTAATCCTTCGTCGCGTGAAAAATACCTGACTGATGAGAAACTTCTGTCATCTGTACCGTCGCTTCTTGATGCGGAGAAAAATGCGATGACTTTTTGTGTGAAAAGCGTTTCTTATGATGACCGGCAGATAACGGATACGATTTCATCAGTCCTGGAGAAGGATGGATTTTCGAATTCACCTGACAAATATATATATATCGTATTTTATGATTTGGTTTTCAGAGAAGAGAAACATGACACAGCAGCATTCGTATATCCGACACTAAAAATCAGCATACAGAACAAGCAAAAAAAGGTTATTGAATCGTATTCGAAAGTATATGAAAAATGCGGGCATTTGAATCTTGAAGGTGCTTATACTCGTGCTGTTATGAAAATTACAGACGACATAAACAAAAATTTTCTTTCAATTTATCGCTCGGACGGGAGAAACTAATGAGAAAAATTTTTATCATGCTGCTGTTTCTGCTTTTTACAGGAATCGTTTATGCAGGGAATAACAAATCTCTTGATGCCGTAATATCTGCAGCTTCAGATAAACTTGATCAGGGTATCCCCCGTGATAAAGTGATAGCGGTATTAAATATAAAATCAGACTCTGCCAGGTTGTCGGATTATATAATAGACGGTTTGATAAACAGCCTGTTAAAGACAGGTATCCATAAAGTGGTTGATCGTAATTCAGAAGATGCACAGATAATAAAAAACGAACTTAATTATCAATATTCCGGTGAGGTAAATGAAGAGACTGCACAGCAGATCGGATACAGTACAGCAGCAGGGGCGGTCGTTTCCGGCGCAGTAGAGAGAATGGGGGAATCCTATATACTGAAAATAAAGGCTGTCAGTGTAGAAACCCGCGAAATCCTCGTATCATGGAATACAAAAATAGCTGATTCTGATGATGTAGACTGTATGCTCAGTTCCGCCGGAAGTGTTGCTGCGAAACGGTATGCTGTTCGTGGTTTCTCTGCCGGGGCAGCCGGTGGAATTCAGACAGGAATAAATGATAATGGAAAAATTTTTTCAGACACGGAAACTGTTTTTACGCAGGCCGGCTGTAATGTGAAAGAAACAAATTATACTTCATTTACAGGGCGCGTATTTATAAAATATACAAGAAGTCCCGGTTTTGGTTTTCAAACCGAATTTTTTTACTGGAATGGTGGTAAAGAAGCGGTAGCTTCCTCGTCTTCCGAGACTACCGGTGCTGTAAAAATAAAGTACTATTCATTTGATGTTCCTGTGCTTATTTCCTTTTCTTTCCCGATAGTAAAAACAACGGTATCCCTGCTGGCTGGCGTTGATCTTTCGTTTCCTCAGAAGGGCATTTTATACAATTCACTGGAAGACGGCAGTACAGACGTGACTTCCGGTTCTGTGCTTGTTCCGGGATTTATTGCAGGTATCGATTATACTGTACCGGTTTCCTCTCAATTCAGCATCCTGATCGGGTTCAGGTATCTGCGGGATTTTATACCGTATCTGGTAAAAAAATCTGATGCAACTACTTTTGATTCCGCATTGACACGAAGCTGTTTCAACTTTGACGCAGGTGTTCAATTTTTATTTTAGGAGCAGGAGATGAAAATAAATAAAAAATTATTTGTTGTTGTGTTTATTAGTATTCTATTTTTTATTCCGTTCTTCAGTTGTACCTTACCTTTTAATGAAACGGCGACGGATTCCATTTCAACGTCCAAACCTGTATCACCTACAGGAATAATTTCTTCTTCAGATTATGATGGCATTACCATATCATGGAATCCTGTAAAAGGTGCTCTCAGTTATAAAATATATTATGCTGCGTCGAATACATCGTTTTCCGGCGACTGCTTTTATGAGTCGAAGACGAATACATATACCGATACACTTCTGTATGCTGGTGATATCTGGTTTTATCGTGTTTCTGCCGTAAATCTGAATGGAGAAGGGGATAGTACGAATCCTGTTTATTCCTCCAGACAGCTTCAATATGGAAACAGATCACAGGTCGTCTCTTCTGCGACAAGTCTGACCGTATACAGTCAGGCTGATACTACGGTCAGATGGACTATAGGCAATGTTGTGAATAATAATCCGGTGTATTATTACTTTCCTGTCAAAGGAGGAAAAAACTATAAAATATACTGGATTGACAGTAGAAATAATTCTGAAAAATTGACTGATTTCGGATATACGGATCAGGCATATATATGTGTTTATTATTATCCGGCAGGCTCGTCGTCGACAACTTTTTATTCGGGTGATGGTGGTACTGCGACTTTGTATACAGGTTTTGAATCACAGATAACCGGATATTATATTATTAAAACTGCGGGAAACAACGGCTCTTCCGGCAGTTATGGCCTTTGTGTTATAGGCGAATGAGATAAAATTTTAAGAGTTTTTATTTTATAAATATAGGAGTTTATTATGGAAAGAAAAATTTATTGGTTGATTGTTGTGATTTTTATGCCGCTGCTGACGTCGTGTATGTCGATGCAGTTCGATCGTTCCTGTGATATAGTACAGGTACAGCAGGTAAAAGAACGTCCCATTGAGTTTATAGGTTTTAAAGCAAGCTATGATACTCTGGGAAGTGATTACGAATCATGGCAGAATTTTAAAAAGGGTGGTACGTTGTCAAAATTGGGAAGTGTTCTGGAACGGAATGGTATGGCATACGATCAGTCGTATGCGTATTTCGGAATATATTCCCTGCAGGAGCTGGCCCAATATAAAAGTCATAAAAGGTATGTTACTTTTGTTGAAGTTGAGAAGCACAATTTTAACGTTTTGTACAATAATACCCTTCAGATGACATTTTTAGGATTAGGTGCAGGTTTTCTTGGCGGTGGGTTACCATTATTGATCTCACCAGTTACGAAAAATCTGGGACAGGGATTTTCTATAGCAGGAGCAGCCTGTCTGCTTCCGGCATTGATTCCTGCAAAGACAACGATCAAATTCGGGGGTATATATAATATTTATGTATATGACACGGTAAAACAGGAAGTCATATACCGTGATACGGTAAATGTCGGTCCTTTTGCGGATAAATTTTCAGGAAATTACTTTAATGACAATACTGACAGACAGAAAGTAGTTGATTTTTATTCGAATCTTGTTTATAACGAAATTTTGAAAAAATATGAAATTCTTTGTAACAAGTTATCATTTACTGAATAATTCATTTCTGCCGGATAAAAATATGATTATATGATATACTACTAGTATATAGTTTCTTGCGATATTTGGAGGATTTATATGAAATTTGTAAAGGCAATTTTTATCATGAGAACAGCTGCTGCATTGCTTGTCGTGACGGGATGTGGAACGACCGGTGCTGTAAAAGGGTCCGGTATAAAAGGTGAAAAACCTGAAATGGCTGCTTCAAAAGCTAAGATTGTTGATTATCAGGGGGCTGCTTTCGGTACTGAAGTTCCGGAATGGGTTATTCAGGTTGCACAGGGGGAGTATTCGGAATCTGCTCTTTCAAAGGTTATGCCCGATCTCAAAGGAAGAAAAATTTTTGTTACAATGGCTGACGGCGATAATCTTGAATTTGTAAAACAATGGACAGATCTGGTGGATGTTGAAACTCAGGTCGGAGATACGATGCAGCGTGTGGTGGGAAAAGTCGTACAGGCATCAGAAGATGCAAAGGCAAAGGAAGCTGGCAAGGAATCTGATCCGACAGAAGTTAACCGGAAACTCAAACTGTATAAGGAAGCCGTTGCTGCAGTCGAAATTAACGGTCTTGAAAAAACCGCAAGTTATTGGGTAGAAAAACAAACCGGTTCAGTAAAAGATGGTAATAATAAAGACGTTTTTGAATATTACGCTGTCTGGTCAATGGATAAAAGTGTGTATGATGCGCAGTTAAATGCCGCATTGCAGACTGTAAAGGATAATACATCTGAGTCTGAGAATCTTAAGAAAATGCTGAAAGATAAACTTAGTGATCTTGTTCTTACATCTAACGATCTTTCTGCCGAAAATGCTGCAGACTGATAACGGTCTTTAGCTTTTTTATGTAAAAATGGGGATTCGGGATATTCCGGATCTCCTTTTTTATGCCCTCTGTTGTAAAGAGTATAAATATGATATAATGTATACATTATTATACGGAGCTGATTATGGATGAAACTGAAGAAATCCTTGACCTTTTGCGTGAAAATGCGCGTCTTTCAGTGGAAGATATTTCTGCTATGACAAGAAAGACGCCTGACGAAGTACGGGCTATTATCAAAAAACTTGAAGACAGCGGTATAATTATGAAATATGCTGCTATTGTGAATCCGGAGAAGGATGGCGAAGCAAAAGATAAAGTACGTGCAGAGATAGAAATTCAGGTAACTCCGGAACGGGACAGAGGGTTTGATGCCATTGCAGACCGTATTTACCGGTTTCCTCAGGTAAAATCACTGTATCTCATGAGCGGTGGGTATGATCTTAAAGTTATAATTGAAGGCGATACACTCAAAGAAGTTGCTTTTTTTGTTTCAAGCAAACTTTCTACACTTGAAGGCGTGCGTTCAACAAAAACCCACTTTATCCTTAAAACATATAAAGAGAATGATATAGTATATGTTGAACAGGACCGCGACAATCGTGAAGGAGTTTCTGCATAATGAATACGAGGGAAGACCGTTTCTCCCGTAAGATGCTTGCTACACCTCCGTCGGGAATTCGTAAATTTTTTGATTTAATAATTGGCCGTGACGATATCATTTCTCTGGGAGTTGGCGAGCCTGACTTTGCAACGCCATGGTCCCTTCGGGAAGAAGCATTTTATCACCTTGAGAAGGGGCAGACGTCATATACGTCGAACTGGGGTTTACTTGAACTGCGTGAACAAATTGCAAAGTATTTGGAACGGTTCGGTATGTATTATAGTCCGAAAAATGAAGTTGTTGTAACGATCGGCGGTTCTGAAGCTGTTGATGCAGCGTTACGGGCAATACTTAACCCTGGTGATGAAATCATTGTATGTGAACCGTGTTATGTTTCTTATCAGCCGCTTGCAGAATTGTGTGACGCAAAACTTGTGCATCTTGATACAAGTGTGAACGGGTTCTATCCGACTGCACGGCAGGTAGAAAAAGCGGTTACACCGCACACAAAAGCGCTTATGTTGTGTTCTCCGTCTAATCCGACGGGACGTGTTATACCTGCTGATGAACTGGCAAAGATTGCTGAAGTTGTAAAGAAACATCAGATTTGGTGTATCAGTGACGAAATTTACTGTGAACTTATATATGACGGACGTAAACATGTTTCTATCGGCGGTTTTCCCGGTATGAAGGATTATTCGATAGTCATTAATGGTTTTTCGAAAGCTTTTGCTATGACCGGATGGCGTATTGGATTTATGGCGGCTCCTGCAGAACTTTCTAAACAGGTATGTAAGCTGCATCAGTATTCTGCGATATGTGCACCGATTATGAGTCAGTATGCAGCCATTGAAGGGCTGAAAAACGGATGGAGTGAAGTTGAACGTATGCGCGTAAGCTATCAGCAGCGGCGTAATCTTATGTATAAGGCATTTACTGATATGGGAATTCCGTGTACGGAACCGGAAGGAGCTTTTTATTTATTTCCTGATATCCGTTCGACAGGACTTACGAGCGAGGATTTTGCTGCACGGCTCATTGAAAAATATCAGGTAGCCGTTGTTCCCGGAACGTGTTTCGGAAAAGGCGGCGAGGGATTTATCAGATGCTGTTATGCTACCGATATAAATAAAATAAAGATTGCAGTTACGCGTATTGCTGACATGGTAAAAGAACTGCGAAAGTAAGGAAGATAAATGGATACTATATTACCGGTTCTGATCGCGGTTATCGTAGGCTCTGCATTTCTTATTTTTATACTGACGGTAAGGTCGGTATCATCAAAAAAGAAAAACAAAAATGTATCAAAGGCTGTACGCCAGAAAAACAGAGCCTCTACTATTCGTGAATGTACAAAAAGATTGACGCATGATCCGCATAACATTAATGCACTGCAGCAGCTTGCAGATTTATATTATGATGAACAGAACTGGGAAAAAGCGTTTCCGTTGTATGATTCGCTGTATGAATTGTCACTTGTTCATTCGGAGATTGATATTCAGAAAGATGCTCTTCGTCAGGGGATATGTGCATTAAAAGTAAATAAACTTGATGAAGCGGAAAAAGGACTTTTATCTGCTCATAAATTACTGCCTAACGATTTTGAAACAAATTTTTACCTTGGACTGTTTTTATATCAGAGAAAAGATTATGAAAAAGCGATTGCCTGTCTTCATAAGGCTCATGCTATTCGTCCCGATGTTACCGATGTGAACAGACCGTTAGGATTTTCGTATTATAAATCTCAGCATTATAAAGAGAGTTTATCATATCTCCGCCATGTCCTTGACGAAGCACCTGAGGATAAGGAAACGTTGTTTGCCCTTGCATCAGCAATGGAAGAAGCCGGTTATGGCGATAAAGCCCTTAAAATATTTGTCCATCTCCGGCCTGATCCTGATTTTGGCGCTCAGTCGTGTCTGGCCGCAGGACTTATTCATGAACGTCTGAAACAGTTTCAACAGGCTGTGCAGGATTACGAAATAGGATTGAAGCTGGAGAGTATTCCTCCTGATTTGCAGACATCATTACGGTATCGTCTTGCAAATTCGTATATTGCGGTAAATAATATCAGTAAAGGATTGTATTACCTGAAACAAATTCAGAATACAACGCAAAATTATAAAGACGTTGCAACGCTTGTTCAGCGGTATCAGGAACTTAATTCGAATTCAAATTTGCAGACATATCTTATGTCGGGAACAAGTGATTTTGTTGCTCTTTGCCGGAAATCTGTAGAAGCGTATTATCCGAATGCGGTAGTAAAAATTGAAGATATTTCAGTTGCGACAGAATCTATAGAGATATTATGCAGCGTTGAATCAAGCCGGTGGGAAGATACGGAACTGTTTCGTTTTTACCGGAATACAGGAGCAATCGGTGAACTGTATGTACGCGATTTTCATTCAAAACTTCGTGATATAAAATGCGACCGTGGTTTCTGTGTTACGGCCGGTGTATATACTGAAGAGGCGCATAAGTATGTCGAGGGCCGCCCTATAGATCTTATTGAAAAAAATATGCTTGTATCTGTTTTGAAAAAGATTGATATGCTCGGCTAGATTGTCTGTTTTCGTATAATAACAAGATTTCGTTCTGCGTCCGGCAGATAAGGAACAACAAGTTTTTCTACTTTATAATCTTTTATAATGTCTTTTATCCCAGTCATTTCTTCATCAATGCTTGTCTGTTTTGCTTTATATGCCGCAAGATAACCTTTTTCAACTGTGAGCGAAAGAAGTGTTTTTATCATTTTTTGGTCAAGCGGACGAAATGCCCTGAATACAGTTATATCGAAACTGCCGGCTTTTATACGTTCTGCTTCAGATTTTACAACTGAAACATTCTGCAGTCCGAGTATTGCAGCACAGTTTTCCAGAAATGCGCAGCGCTTGTCCATACGCTCGACAAGGACGAATTCATATTGCGAAAACAAAGCCGCAAGAGGTATTCCCGGAAGGCCTCCTCCTGAACCGATGTCACCGAAAGTTATGTCTTTCCGACTTTTTTCTGCAAGCGATGTGAGTAATTTCCACGGTGCAAGACTGTCCAGAATATGGCGGATAACAAGTTCATCGTGACTATCTGTATTAACAAGATTATACGCAGAGTTGAAAAGTTGAAGTTCTTTTATATAAACTTCCATTTTTTGTGCAAGTGCACCGGTCTGTCCGGATGTAATACCAAGCTGTGTTAATCCATCAATAAGTTTATCATTCATTTACAGTTTTTTTATTACCTATGTCTATAAGCAGATCCATATTGTAAGACGGTTCGTTAAGGCGCATTGTGATCAGATTTCCGGTTTTTGTAGCCGAAAGATTATTTTTTTGTGCCAGTTGATAAATAAACGAATACTTATTTACATAATCCTGAACAACAGCAGGTTTTACAATGTATTGTGTGGATACACCTGCGCTGCCGGTTGCTTTAAAAAGGAGATAAAACGTCTCGTCATGGGTATTCCCGTTTGACACATACTTGCGGTCTCCTGTGAGAAGAAAAGAGCCATTACTTTCTCTGTCGCTGAAATAGATTGTCCGGCACGTTGCAAGAATGTCATATCCATTTACTCTGAAACGAAGAATACCCGGCGTTGTGCTGTCGTTACGGGCGGCGGTATTGTTAGTAACTCCGGTATTTTTATTTGTCTGCGGATCTGATATAACCGATTTATTTTCTTTTTTTAACTCATCAAGCTGCTGCAGAATATTTGTAAGCAGTGTGCCTGTAGATGCAGCGTTTGTTGTGGGCCGCGTATTGAGTGAGGAATAAAAAGAACTAAGCAATCCTGCATTGTCAAGAAGTGACAAATCTGAAGCAGTAACTGATGAAGAAAGACTATTCTGACCCAGCGGTGTAAGGGAAGAGGTATTTATATCTGTGGCGGCGGACAGGGACTGAGATGTTGTTTTTGCTTCAGGGGGTGTCTGCTTCGATGAAGTTGTACCGGCAGATGATTTTGTACTACTGATTTCTCCGGGCGTATAAAAAGAACTTCCGATAGTAGGTGCACTGATTGCAGGCATTGCAGGTGAAGAAATCGAAGAGATGGACGGCATTGCAGGCATTTCGGATACGGTGCCAGATGATGTTGATTTACTTTCTGCAGATGAAGCCTTTACTCCTTCTGCAGAAATGGTATAAAAAACAGAACCGATAAACACAACGGAAGCAATAATCCTCAGTTGTTTATATATTACCAAGGGCATCCTCCACATATTCAAGCCGCTGCTGCAGCTGTGCTATTGTTTTTTCCAGACGGGATTTTTCTTTTTCAAGCTTTACTTTCGGATCATCAGTACGCGATGCAGCGTTGTTCCGTTTCATCATTTCCCGTACAGAAACGGGGCTGGTACCGTTCATAAGCTGTTGTTCCGCTGCATTTCTGTCTTCCGGTTTTCTTATTCCCGCAACAAGTTTCATATTGTCATATCCGAGCGCAGGATTGACTGGCACGATTCCCAGTTTTGCGATATCACGTGCGGAATTACGTGGCAGGCAGAGTACGCGGTCGACATAATCTTCATAGCGGATATTTGCCTGTTCGCATAATTCATGCGCCTTGGCAAGCAGTTTACCGAATTCCATCATCAAATTTCCGTTTTTTTCAAGATAATTTTTGCGGATTTCTTCCGTTAGTTTTTCCAGCTCAGGTGAATTTTCAATCCCGATAACATAATAACCTTTATTTTCTGCAATTTTGATGAGTTCGTTAAATTTTGCCCAGAACGCCTGATTGTGCACTTTTGCATTAAGCGGTGCATTACTACCGGATACTGCAAGTGTTTTTTCGGTAATCAAATGATGCGTATATTCATGAACTGCAGTATAAATAAGCTGGTTGTCTGTCTTGAAGTTTTTATTATGCAGCAGAATCTCATGAGTGTCCGGTTTATACAAACCGTTTACGCGTTTACTGTCCTTCCCTGTCTGGATTACAGTGAAGTCGAGTTTGGAATCCTGTATATCAAGCAGGATTTGTTTGATTTTCTCATTATCCATAAATTATACCAGTATTATAGCAGAAGTGCAGATGGAATTCAAACGGAAGCGTCTGTCCTGTGATAGTACTTACGGGACGGACGCTTTTGAAATTGAAGGCTCGTTTTTTAGTCTGCTGACCTGTTTTCAATGTACTACGTTTTTAGTATGGCACACCGTCTGCGGCAGGAGCGGACATATGTTTAGATGAGAAAACAAGTGCTATAAGTGTTACCACGTAAGGGAATATTTTAAAAATTACCGTAGGCACCGAACCGAGTGCCGGAATTACCTGTGATACATTTGCGAGTGTTGTAAAGAAACCGAAGAAGAAAGTTGCTCCGAGAATTCCCAGAGGCTTCCATTGGCCGAAAATCATGGCCGCTATTGCAAGAAAACCAAGGCCGGCAACACTCCCGTTAAATTCTCCGCTGTACGTTACAAGCATAATACCTCCGCCGAGTCCCGACAGTGCACCGCTCATAAGTACTCCGAAATACCTCATTGCATATACGTTTATTCCTGCACTTTCGACGGCTGACGGATGTTCACCGCAGGCACGAAGTCTGAGACCGAACGACGTACTGTAAAGCAGCCACCATGAAAATGCCCATATACCGAGTGCAAGCCATGACGACCAGTATGAACGGGCAAAAAAGAGCGGACCAACAACCGGCAGTTTTGAAATAACGGGAATATCGTTGCGTACAATTCCCATCAGAATGGGGATGTTTCCGCTGCCCGTGATCATACGTGCGGCATATACGGTCACAGCTGCCGCAAGCATGTTGATTGCTGTACCTGATATTGTCTGGTCGGCTTTCAGGTTAATTGATGCAAATGCATGAAGCAGTGCAAAAAGCATTCCGCAAATAATACCTGCAAGCAGGCCTGTCACGATGCATATACCGTGCGGCATTATATTTTCGGTAAGTTTGATAAAGAATGCTGTTGCAAAATATCCTGACAGCATAAGTCCTTCAAGACCAAGGTTCGAGACGCCTGAACGCTCGCTGTACAGGCCTCCGAGACTTGTAATGAGCATCGGGATTGTATAAGCAATGACATAAGGAAATATTTGAACAAAAAGTCCCCACATTATTGAGCCTCCTGAGTTTTTTTATCCGCCGCTGCCGCTTTTTCTTCCTGTTTTTCGTGTATTCTATGGAAAAGTCCGTTCCACAGTTTTTCAAAAAGAATACTTGTTGCCGTGAAATAGATGATTACCGAAATGATTGTATCGGCGATTTCCGGGGGAACGGATGTCATCGCATTCATGAATCCTTTTCCCGACTGTAATATGCCGAAGAAAATTGACGCAAGCAGAACACCGACAGGAGTAGAAGCACCAAGCAGTGCTACGGCAATGCCGTCGAATCCCTGTGAAGGCATAACGCCGATCTGCATGTTGAGTGAATAACCGGTATAGTATGAAAGACCTGCAAGTCCGGCAAGCGCACCTGAAATCGTCATGGAAAGTACAATACTGCGGTTTACGTTGATCCCAGCATATTCTGCACAGCTTTTATTTGCACCTACTGCCTTAAGACTGAATCCAAGCGTTGTTCTGCTGAGGAGATACTGAATCAGTATGATAGCAGTAATTGCAATGAATATGCTGTTGTTTATATATTCGGAACCGGTAAAAATATTTGAGAGCCACGGCGTACGAAGAGACTGTGAAACAACAATCGACGAACTTTCTGTTTCAAGCGACGGCCCTTTGAGATATGCGGGAATAAAATAATAAATACTCCAGTATGCAATCCAGTTCATCATGATTGTTGAAACTACTTCATGTACGTTGAATTTTGCTTTTAAGTATCCTGGTATTGCAGCCCAGACAGCACCTCCGGCAATTGCAGAAAGAATGAGTACAATAAGGTAGAGTGGACGCGGGAGAAAAACGTAATGGGCAACGATTGTTGCCATAAGTCCTCCGACGAGCATCTGACCGGAACAACCGATGTTGAACAATCCTGTTTTATATGCAAACGCAAATGCAAGCCCTGTAAAAAGCAGCGTCATCGCAGTTGCCAGAGAGTTTCCTATACGCTCCATGTTCATAAGACTGCCTTTGAACATGTATCCGTATGCTGCAAACGGATTTTCGCCTATTACAGCCATAAGAATACCGCCTGCAAGAAGTCCCAGAATAACAGCACTGAATGCAATTAAAAACGGACTGCTTTTGTGCTCTTCTTTTATTTTTGGTTTATCTGCCATTACTGTACCTCCTGCTGCCTGACACCTGCCATCATGAGTCCGACCGCATGTTCATCTGTTTCAGCTGTATTAACAATATTCATAAGTTCTCCGCCGCTTATGACGGCAATTCGGTCTGATAAATTGAAAATTTCATCAAGTTCGAGCGAAACAAGCAGTACGGCATTTCCTTTGTCGCGGTGTGCAACAATCTGTTTGTGTATATATTCTATTGCACCCACGTCGAGTCCTCTCGTTGGCTGGACGGCAATGAGTAATTCCGGATTCATGGCGATTTCACGTCCGACAATCATTTTCTGCTGATTCCCGCCTGAAAGTTTTCCGGCAGATGATTTTATTCCTTCTCCTGAGCGCACATCGAAGTGTGAGGTAACGTTCTGAGCGTACCTGCGCATATAGCCGTCGTCAAGAATACCGTATCTGCTGAACGGCGGGCGGTAAAATTCTTTTATGGCTATATTGTCTGAAATGGATTCAGTCGGCACAATACCTCTTTTCTGGCGGTCCTCGGGAATATGTCCTATACCGAGTTCATTGCGCTTTCGTATAGTCAGATGTGCAGCGTCTTTCCCGTCAATGATTATTTCTCCGCTTTGTACAGGGACCAGCCCCGTGATTGCTTCAACAAGTTCGCTTTGTCCGTTTCCGTCAACGCCTGCAATACCGACGATTTCACCTGCATGAACGGTAAGATTAAAGTTTTTTACACCGGGTACGTTTTTTGTGTTCAGTACGCAGAGATTTTTCAGTTCCAGAACCGGTCTTCCCGGTTGTGCCTGTGCTTTATCAACTTTAAAACTGACCGGGCGTCCCACCATCATAGCTGCCATATCCTTCATGCTTGTGGAGGCGACATCTACAACATCAATCATCTTACCACGGCGTATCACGGTACACCGGTCTGCTGCGGCCTTTATTTCATTAAGTTTATGAGTAATAAGTATGATTGATTTTCCTTCTTTTACCAGATTTTTCATAATCTGCATAAGATCGTCTATTTCCTGAGGAGTAAGTACTGCAGTAGGCTCGTCGAATATCAGTATGTTTGCATCGCGGTAGAGCATCTTGAGTATTTCAACCCGTTGCTGCATACCGACTGAAATGTCTTCTATTTTCATATCCGGCGCAATATTGAGACCGTATTTTTCACTTAATTTTTTTATTTTCAGAGCTGCTTCTTTCCGGTGCAGAATAAAACCGTCTTCTTTTCCGAGAATGATGTTTTCAGTTACGGTAAAATTGTGCACAAGCTGGAAGTGCTGATGAACCATCCCTATGCCCAGACGGGTTGCGTCATTTGGATTTTTGATGGTGACTTCCTGTCCGCGTACTTTTATAGTACCCCTGTCCGGACGATACAGTCCGAAGAGAATGCTCATGAGTGTGGATTTACCAGCCCCGTTTTCTCCGAGTATTGCATGAATTTCCCCTTCCTTTATCTGCAGCGTAATATCGTCGTTCGCAATAATTCCGGGGAATTCTTTCCTGATATGGAGCATTTCAATTACATAGTTGCTGTCCATCAATGCCTCCGAAAATTTTTCATCATTATATCATAAGTATAACGATTACGGCATAAAAAAAGGCCGCCGGTTAAGGCGGCCTTTTTAGCCCTGTTAATTATTTAATAAGTCCGTCTGCCGAAGCAGCAACGGTGATTTTACCTGCTTTTATGTCTGCAAGAGCCTGCATAGCGTCTTTCTGTGCTTCATCGGAAAGGTTCGGATTTGTTTCCGGAATACCGATTCCGTCGTTTGCAGCAGAAAGTTCAAGTTCCTGCCCGCCGGGGAATTGTCCTGCAAGTTCATCTTTTATCATGTCGTATGAAGCGCGGTCAAGATATTTCATAGCTGAAGTAAGTACGGCACTTTTTCCGTCCGGCATAACACCGTCGTTGTACTGATCAACATCAACTCCAACCATCCATACGTCTTTACCTGTTGAACGGCGTGTTTTTGCTTCATTGATAACACCAACACCAACACCGCCTGCAGCAGCAAATATAACTTTTACACCTTTATCATACATTGAAGCTGCAAGCTGCTGTCCGGCAGCAACGTCTGAGAAAGTTCCCTGATAGATAACATTTTCAGGTTTAATTGTAATTTTTGTTCCGAAGTTTTCGTTGGAATACTTTATACCCTGCTGCCAGCCCCAGTTGTACTTCTGAACGGCAGGAATCTCCATACCGCCGATGAATCCGAATTCCCCTTCCTTAATTTGAACAGATGCTGCAACACCTGCAACAAAACCAGACTCCTGTTCAAGCCATGAAACAGCAACAGTGTTTGTTCCTGTTTTGAAAGTTGCATAGTCTGCAGTATGCGGTTTTCCGTCAAGCAGAACGAATTTTACATTCGGATATTTATCCTGTGCCGTATAAATAGCTGTTTCAAATTTGAATCCCGGGCAGATAATTACCTGATATCCGGCATCAGCGAGGTTTCCGATTTCCTTGAGGTAGTCGGCTTCGGTCGTTCCTGCAGGTTTAAGATATTTGCAGTCGATTCCCATGTCTTTCTGTGCACGGAGGATTCCTTCCCACGTACCCTGATTGAAGGATTTGTCATCAATTGTACCAGAATCGGTAACCATTCCGATCTTGAGAGCTGTCTTCTTTGCTTCTGTTTTTTTTGAACATCCGGTAACAGCGAGTGCTGCTACAGCAAGTGCGCATACAAGTGCTAATGCTTTTTTCATACTATGAACTCCTCTGAACGTATTGGCGTTCTTTCAGCATCATAACTTAAATGAATGAATAAGTGAAGAGGTTATTACATAACTAAAACTTACAGAAGAATCAGCCTGAGGGAATAAATAATTAAGCTGTTGTTTATAATAGCCTGATTATTAAGCCATCGGTGCTTCCTGTGTACGGAGAGATAAGATTTCTGACTGGTATTTTATTCTTCAATAGACAGTTCCTTTGCACCTGTTTTAGCATCTTTTCGAAGTGTACGAAGGTCTCCGGACGTTTTTACCGTTACATTGTCTCCTGATTTATATCTACATTCGGAAACATCGACGGCAAGCGTAAGTCCCAGCGTACTGCATGCATAGTAACCCGTGCGGTGTCCCGGAAGCCTGATAGGATCACTTGTTATACGGAGCGTTAACGGAGATTCACAAGTCTGCCTGCTCTGGACAACTTCTGGTGTGGCAGTTGTTGCCAGTACGAAACTGAGCACTGCCCGTTCTTTCGGAATTCCTGCGTCGGCTGAAAGTTTAAGCAGCTCCTGTGGTGCGTCTTCCGTGGAAAATGCGAAGTTGCACCATTTTGCAGTACCACCCGTTCTGGCATGCAGCCCGTTCATGGCGCATGCCTGTACATGCGGACAGGGTGCCGTAATTGCCATACCGCTTTTTATAAATGAATCACGAAGCAGACTTATAATACGTGCCTGCCGGGGAACACCCGGTTCTACAACGAATACTGTGTGTTTTGTGTCTGCATATGAACGAAGTGCCGCAGCATATTTTTGTGCAAGTTCTTCCGGAGTAAACTGTCCGTCCTGATATAGTTCATTGAACATATTTGCACAGGTAATAAATGATGCCTTTTCCCGGATATTTGTTCCCATCGGTCCTTTTATCCTGATGATGTTCCAGTGCGGTTCAGCATTTGAATCTGCAGGAGGCGTACGTGCTGCTGCAGAAAGGTAGATGTCTTCGCCGGTCGACAAAACATTTTGAGATATATCCATACAGTACCATGTCAGTTTTCTATTCCGGAGTTCCGGACAGGCAAGCCATAAGGCTGTAACGACAGTAAGCGGTCCGCTGCCTATATCAAGACAGTAATCACCGTCCTTAAGCGGAAAAGAACGGGATCCGAGGTTTGCAAAGAGCCGTGTAAGACGTACCAGATTCCACCACGTAAAATAACGCACATATGCAGAAATATATGCAGGATTGTTCATATAGCCAAGACGCCGGACAGCCCGTTCGTCTGTAAGTTCGTGAGAAAGCTGACGTATGTCCAGCGGTAAAGAACGCAGCTGTCTGCTGTTTGAAGGAAAAACGCCCTGTACGATTGCAGAAAAATTGTCCAGAACTTTACGTGCATCATCCGGTACCGCTGAAGCATTAAAAAGATGTGTAACTGTTATCAGTTTCGCATCTGCTGCGCGGAAACGCTCCTGTGACGGATAACCGGGCTGTGAGCCGTGCAGTTGTTTTTTCTCCGTATATTTACGGGCGATGGTTTGTTTTTTACCCGCTGTATTGTTTTTAACAAATTTTCCGTACCATTTTTCTCCTGGTACCGTATCAGTTCTTTTCATTGGTTTCCTGTTGCGTAACGCTTTGCCGCGGACGATATTTCCGTATTATAAGGTAGAGTGTTGTAAGATCCGACCGCAGTTCATGAATGGCATGGAAAATATCCGTATCGTTGCTGGCAATCGTTGCTTCTTCAATAATCTGACTTCGTGCACCTTCGATAGTGAATTTTTTTATACCGATAAGATATTTCAGACGAAGTATAATATCTATTTCCCGCTGTGAATAAACCCGCCGTCCCCCCATATCTTTCTGCGGAGCAAATCCCGGTATGACACTTTCCCAGTAGCGCAGTACGTGTGCTTTGACTCCTGTAATTTCTTCGACCTCTCCGATAGAATACCCTGCCATTTATTTCCCCGATATTACTTCTGCCGTTCCAGCCAGTCCTGCCTGCTTGCTTTCATTTCAAGCTGGACAGGAATTTTACCGAATCCGAAATCAGAACGGATTTTATTTTTCAGATATGTGATATACGTCTGCGGCACAACTTCCGGCTTTGTGGCAAATATAAGAAAGGCGACAGGATTGACGCCGGTCTGCGTCATATAACGGATTTTAAAGTGAATGGCTTTACTTGCCGGCGGAGGATACTGAAACAGCCAGTCTTTGAGCGCTGCATTGAGAACGGATGTGTCTATTTTCTGAGTAAGCTGCTTATACAGTTCAATGGAAGTATCAAGCAGATCTTTTATACCTTTACCTTCAAGTGCGGAAAGCGCAAGAACAGGCGCATAATCCATCTGGCCGAACATGATATGAATTTTGTCAACGGCATTCCGGAAAGAAGTTCTTCCCTTTTCCTGTGTATCCCATTTATTTAATGCAAAAATGATACCGCGTCCCCGTTCGTAGGCAAGCGCGCATATTTTTTTTACCTGCTCGTCCAGTCCGTCCTGTGCATCAATCATAAGAATCATGATGTCACATTCATCGAGCGTTTTGATTGCACGGTTTACGGAATAATATTCGACATTTTCTTTTACTTTAGCTTTTTTGCGGATTCCCGCAGTATCAAGTACTTGAAAATCAGTACCATCATATGAAAATTTTCCTTCAACAACGTCTCTGGTAGTCCCTGCATAATCACTTACGATCGATGCGTCGGAATGAGTGAGTCTGTTTGACAGAGTTGATTTGCCCGTATTCGGTTTACCCATAATGGCAAGTCGTATAACCGGTTTTTTCTCAAATTCTACGACACGGGAAAAATCAAGTCTGGAAACGATTTTCTGAGATAAATCCTCCAGATGGTCGCCGTGTTCTGCAGAAATGAATACAAGTTCGTCAAATCCGTATTTTGCATATTCGTACGCGATGTCTGTATTGCGCCCGCCTTCTGTCTTATTGATTACGGCAATTACTTTTTTCCAGTAAGGCCGCACTCTGAGTATAAGTTCTTCATCTTCTGCTGTTATTCTGCCAGGTTCAAGAAGCAGAAGAATGAGATCCGCCTTCCGCATTTCGTCAAGAGACTTACCGACTACGAGTTCGTCAAGTTCCGCTTCTTTTGTTCCTGAATCTCGTTCCAGCTTGTATCCGCCGGTGTCGATAATATATACCGGTTTTCCGCAGATAACGGCAGTTGCCTCGACAGGATCCCGTGTGACACCCGGAGTAGGGTCGGTTATTGCTATTTTCTTCTTCATGAAACAGTTGAAGAGCGTGGATTTTCCGACATTCGGTCTTCCTGCGATGACAACGACGGGACAGTTCGCAAATTCTTTGTTACGCATCTCTTCATCAATTTTTATTGCTGTTTCTTCTGCCTGTTTTTGAGCTAATGGCTGTGAAAAATCAGGTTTCTGTTTTTTTGTCATAATAATCCTTATTTCTGTATGTGGAAATTAATCAACATTTTCTTTAATCGATATTCCCCTAGAGATTGTTCAAATGCTTTGCTGAAATAGACTGTAGTTCATCTATGGTAAAGCGTGATAACAGTTCTTTGATTCCCGGTATCATTTTCGGACTCATACTCAGGCTCCTGATGCCCATCCCTGCAAGAACGAGTACGCTGTCGCTTCTGCCTGCCATTTCACCACATACCGAACAGGGAATATCTGCTTTTTTTGCACTGTCGATCGTTACTGCAATGAGGCGCAGTACTGCAAGATTGAATTCATCATATAAATCAGCTACCGTCGAATTTTCGCGGTCGACTCCAAGCGTATACTGCGTAAGATCGTTTGTCCCAAGCGAGAAAAAAGCACTTTCTTTTGCCAGACAGTCTGAGGTGACTGCCGCGGCCGCCGTTTCTACCATTATGCCTATCGGAACGTTCGGATTGAACGTAATATTTTCAGAATTCAGTTCGTCCCGTACAGTGTGAACAAGCGTTTTACACTGATCAACCTGTTCTACGCTTGTAATAAGCGGAAGCATTATTTTCAGATCTCCGTAGACACTTGCCCTGTACAATGCACGCAGCTGCGTTTTCAGTATCTGAGGATATGCCAGAGACAGGCGGACCGCTCGAAGTCCCATAAGCGGATTTTTTTCTGCAATTGCAGGGATATCGACGGAATTAATGAGCTTGTCTCCGCCTGCATCAAGTGTACGGATAACGACAGGTTTTCCATCCATTGTTTCAAGAACACGTTTATATGCTTCAAACTGAGTATCCTCGTCGAACGAACGGGCTGCCGAATTACTTGTTTCCCCTGCCGTACTCATATATAGAAATTCTGTCCGGAACAGACCAATACCAGCTGCTCCGGAAGCTTTTGCATATTCAGCTTCCTCCGGTGTTCCGATATTGGCGTACAACTCGAATAATGTTCCGTCTTTAGTTCTTGCAGGCTTGTCAAAAAACGCTTTTAACGTTTCCTCATGTTTTTTTTCAGCCGCGATCTTGTCTTCATATTCGACAAGCGTGTCAAAATCCGGATCGGAAAGGACTTCCGCCGTTTTACCGTCTACAATTACTTTGTCGCCTGTATGAATCAGTTTTGTAATGTTTGTAAGACCGACTACTGTTGGGATACCATAGTTACGCGCCAGAATAACGACATGGCTTGATACGCCACCTTCCGTGAGCGCAAGACCTGCAATTTTTCGTTTTGAAAGGATGATTGTATCTGTCGGAGAAAGTGTTACTGCAACAATTACCGCACCATCGGGAACCTGATTGATATCAAACGGATGAATGTCCATCATGTCATCAAGTACCCGGCCGAAAACATCAGTAATATCCTGTGCGCGTTCTGCAAGATATTCATTCCCTGCATTCCGTAATCTGCCGGCATATTCTTCTGATTTTACATTGATTGTATATTCGATATTCTGCAGAGTTCTTTCATATTCATCTTTTAATTCTGCAAGAAAAACCGGATCGTCGAGCATGAGAATATATGTTTCGAATATTTCACGCTGTGTATCGTTCGCTTTTACACTTTTCGGGAGATTTTCAAGTTGTCTGGAGATTTGAGCCGTGACTGTTCTGATTGAATCCTGAAAACGTTCCCAGCCTTCCGCTGTTTCTTCTCTTCGGATGTGTTTTTGAGGAATAGCTCTTTTTACTGCTTCTGGGATAACAAAAGCTGTACCGACCCCCACTCCATCCGCTGCCGGAATACCGAGAAAAACTTCCATTTCCTACAATTATATCGACCACATGCGGAATTGTCAAATCAGACTGAAAATCGGCAATTATATTGCAGAATATCCGGAGAAATTTATCTTCGAAAGAAATTACAGGCTGATTCCGAAACTTTCCGTATGGATCAGATCGTCCAGTTTTTCCAGATATCCGGGCAATAACCGGCTGTTGCATCCGCCTTACCGTTACGGACGACCGGCTGTTTCATCAGAAGCGGATTTTCAAGCAGCTTTTCTTCTTTGTCTTCATCGGGCAGCCATGCAATATCCGCATAGTTTCTGCTGTTTTTGTCCAGCAGGTGTTCAAGTGCCAGCTTCCGGCTCCCACAGGATTTTGTGAGACAGGAAAGAACATTGTCCAGTTCGCCCTCGCTTATCCCTTTTTCCTTTAAATCGATTGATTGAACTGACATCCGGCGGTCACTGAACCAGCGTTCTGCCTTTTTTACGTCAAAGTTTTTTGCAGTTCCGAATATTTGTATAGCCATATGAAAAAGTATATCATAAACGCAGCAAGTATTTCAGCGGTTTCTTTTTTATATGATATACTGTATGCATGAAAAAGATACATAACGCTGTATTTTTTGCAGTATTTTTTTTATGGGCAGGCATACTTTTTTGTAAAGAAACTACGACAAAAAAGGTTGATATTCTTTTTACTCATGATGTACATTCTCAGCTTGACAGAGAGGCAAAGGCCGCCCTGCTGGTAAAAAAAGAACAAAAGAAAAATCCGGACGTATTTTTCTTTGATGCCGGTGATTTTTCTATGGGTACGCTGTATCAGATGCTTTATACAACGGAAGCCGCAGAACTGCGTATCCTTGGTATGGCAGGCACCGATGTAACAACTCTCGGCAATCATGAATTTGATTATGGTTCGTACGGCCTTTACGATATGCTTGAATCAGCGAAAAACTGTCGTGGTCCGGTTCCCCGCATTGTGCTTGCGAACGCAGACTGGGAAAAATCCGGGCCTGGGGCACTTGTTATAAAACAGGCTTTTGACGATTACGGCGTAAAACCATACGTTGTTGTAGAGAAGGGGGGTGTCCGTATAGCTGTATTCGGGATATTCGGAAAGAATGCACTTTTTTGCGCACCGACGTGTGAAGTTGCGTTTGCCGGCCAGTCCGAAAGCGCCGAAAAAATTGTTTCAGTTATAAAAGCAGAAGAAAAACCGGATATGATTGTGTGTCTTTCGCACAGCGGAACGAATGTAAAAAAATCGAAGTCGGAGGACGAGATTCTTGCAGAAAACGTTCCTTCCATTGATTTGATTGTAAGCGGCCATTCTCATACGACACTTGCAGAACCTGTTGTTCACGGAAATACCTGTATAGTTTCATGCGGTGCCTATTCTGAAAATATTGGACATGTTGAACTTGAACAGAATAACGACGGACGATGGAACGTAGTTGATTATACCTTAATTCCGGTTACTGACCGCATGCCGGAAGATGCTGAGCTGCAGACGGAATTAGAGTCATTCAGAGACGATGTCGATACGAAGTATCTTTCAAGATACAACCTGCGCAGTGACGAAATTCTTGCACAGAATTCCGGGCAGCTTTCAGAAACAGACGCCGGGTACGTTATGGCAGACTGTGTACGTACTGCTGTTAAGCAGCTTGAAACAGTTTCGGATAACAGCACATTCAGCGGAACTGGCAGGTATGTTGATTTTGTCTGTATCCCTTCAGGACTCCTCCGGGGAACATACGCATCCGGGCCTGTTACAGTAGCTGACGTGTTTCAGTCATTTTCACTCGGCATCGGTCCTGACGGGTATACCGGTTATCCGCTCGTAAGCGTATGGGTAACGGGAAAAGACATAAAATCCGTTACCGAGCTGGATGCATCTCTTTCTCCCTTTATGGATACTGTTTCCCTTTATTTTTCCGGACTGGCATTTACATACAATCCGCACCGTTTTATTTTTAACAAGGTTGAAAAAGCTATGACTGTTACCGAAGACGGTACAGAAACACCGCTTGTTGACAATAAACTGTACCGGTGTATCATTGATATCTATACCGCCCGTATGATGAAAGGTGTCGTGGGGGTAACAAAAGGAATGGTTCAAATAGTACCACGCGATGCACAGGGGAATCCGGTAACTGATTTTACAAAGCAGATTGTGTATGCAAAAAGCGGTGAGTTGAAGGGGTGGTATGCGATCGCATACGGACTGCGGGAGAAAAGAGTTATTTCCGGGTATTCCGGACGGCGTGAAAAAATGAAACTGCGTGATTCATCATGGGCTCCGGCTGCACTGTTTTTATATCCGTCTCATTTTGCAGTTCTCGTATACAGTATAAGCTGCATTCTTACAGCCGTCTGTATTCTGCTGATCGTACTTGTTGTCAGGCTTAAACGGAAAAGAAAGCAAAAACAGGCAGACTGAATCATACTGATTTATCCGACAGGACCTTAAGTTTCAACAAGTCCCTTGTCTGTTATCCTGATAGACGGAATGACCGTAAGTGCCATAAACGACAGCGTAATAAACGGGTCTATTCCTTTCCTTATACCGAGCCGTTCTGCCTCTTTCAGCATTTCTGCAAGCGTTTCTTCAACTTCGGTACACGCCTGCATGCTCATAAGACCGCAGACGGGAAGCGGCAGTTTTCCGGTAATTTTCCCGCCGGAGGAAATTGCGTATCCGCCCTGCATTTCCTGTATACATGCGGCGGCAGTCAGAATATCAGTGTCGTTGTCGCCTGCTGCTATAATGTTGTGGGCGTCGTGAGATACGGACGTTGCGATTGCTCCTCCGTGTATACCAAACCCTTTAAGCGGGGCGGCCGCTGCTTTTCCAGTTCTGCCGTGACGTTCAAATACGCATATCTTATTGTATCTGCTGTCGGGCATAAAGAATCCGTCTCTTCCCCCTGTTTTTTCATGAAGACTTTCGGTAAGCAGCTGCCCGGGAATCATTCCGATTACGCGGTTGCGGTCTTCAAGCCCGACACGTATACGATCCGGTACCAGGTTTTCAACGTGGACGGTGGAACGCAGTTTCGGAGGAACGGGAACATCGTATTCTGCAGCATAATCGTCGGCGGTAAGAATCATTCCATTTTTAATCACCGCGGCAGGTACCGTATCGTCAAGTTTGTTCATGATCAGAATATCTGCTTTGAATCCGGCCGCGACAGCGCCATGGTTGCGCAGACCATAAAAACGTGCAGTCTGCCAGCTTCCCATCCGGTATGCCTGCACGGGTGGTACTCCGAGTTTAATCGCTTTATGCACACAGGTACTTATGTGGCCTTCCCGCCTGATTTCTGCCGTATGCTTATCGTCCGTACAGAACATACAGTTGTCAAGCGAAACATGAGCTGCCAGCAGGCCTTTTACCACAGCCTCCAGATTTTTTGCACCGCTTCCTTCCCGTATAAATACTGCTAAACCGGAACGGAGTTTTTCGAGCGCTTCTTTTCCTGTCGTTGATTCATGGCAGTTTTCAATACCAGCCAGTCTGTATGCCTGAAGGTCGTTTCCGCATCCGCCCGGGTAATGACCGTCGATGCGGTATTCCCTGCCGCTGAACATATGCAGTTTTTCGGCCATGCGGGAATCACCGGAAATTACATCCCTGTACCGCATGACTTCTCCAAGACCAAGAACACGCGGGTGGTGCAGATATCGTTTCATCATTGCAGGGGTAAACTCTCCGCAGCCGTTCGTATCGCTGTCTGCAGCCGGAACAGATGACGGGATAAGAATGTAAACGTCCATAAGCGTATGTTCCGTCGCCTCAAGCAGATAATCAAGCGCATCTGTGCCGCTTACATTTACCGCTTCATGCGGATCGGCGATAATCGTTGTCGTACCGGCTTTGACAAGTACTTTTGAAAGTTCTCCGGGCAGCAGCATGGAAGATTCCATATGCATGTGAGCGTCGATAAGCCCCGGCGCAATATATTTTTTTCTACAGTCTATTTCTTTTTTACCGGAATACGTTCCCAGTCCCACAATCGTACTCCCGCAGAAAGCTACGTCGGTTTTTATCAGTTCTGAAGAAAAAACGTCTACGACAGTTCCTCCCTTGAGAACAACATCGGCTTTTTCGTCACCCCGTGCAGCGGCCAGAAGACGTGTACGGGTATCTGCGGAAGACTCCATAAAACTCCTTATATACCCTATTATATAGTAAAAAGTCGTTCACGGGGAAAAAAAAGTGAAACTGCCGGAATAATTACGGTCGGAACGATTTGAGTGCATCGATTGTTTTTTGAATTAATTCCTCAAGCGTCCAGCCGAGCATGTCCGCACCATTCTGAATTACTTCGCGCGAACAGCCTGCGGCGAATTTAGGTGTTTTGAATTTCTTTAGTACTGATTTTACTTCCAGATCCTGAACGCTCTTAGACGGACGCATGATCACGACAGCTCCGATAAGTCCTGTCAATTCGTCCGCCGCATACAGTACTTTTTCCATTTCGAGTTCAGGCTTTATATCGACCGTAATTCCGTAGCCATGACTTGCCGCGGCACGGATTGCTTCCGGTGAAAGACCTGCCTCTTTCATGAGTTCCTGTTCTTTTATACAGTGCTGTTCAGGCCATTTTTCAAAGTCAAGATCGTGAAGCAGCCCTACGATACCCCAGAAATCTTCATCTCTCTCATATCCCAGAGCCCGGGCAAACCAGCGCATTGTACCTTCGACTATCTGTCCGTGTTCCAGGTGAAAAGGATCACTATTATATTTTTTTAACAGAGTCCATGCATCATCTCGTGAAATACCAGCGTTCATGCTGCGCCTCCTGATGAAGGAAGTATAACATTTTCACAACGAATAGTAAGCAATTGCTTCAATAAAAAATATTTTCCTGTAATTCCGGTACAGTTGCTTGTACATACCCTGCGTATACTCTAAAATAACGGATTACAGATATGAATGTAATGCCGCTTACTCCTTTAACTTTTTTTATTGTATGTCCTCTTGTTTTTCTGGCAGGATTTGTTGATTCTATTGCAGGAGGGGGCGGTATTATTTCTTTACCCGCATATCTTTTTGCGGGGCTTCCTGTTCATAACGCGCTGGCGACAAACAAACTATCGTCGTTCTGCGGTTCGACAGTAGCAACCGGCAGGTATTTGAAAAACAGGTGTTATCAGAAAATATTCATTCTGCCGACGGTCGCTGCGGCACTGGCAGGATCTGCCGCCGGTGCGCGGCTTTCTCTTATTGCCGGCGACGATCTGTTGAAAAAAGTCCTGCTTGTTGTTCTGCCTTTCGTTGCAGTTGTTACTGTCTTCCGCCGCGGGAAAAAAGAGAAACCGGAAGAAACAGGTTTGCAGGAACAGAATACCCTGATACAGAAAAAAGTCCCCAGATCTCTTTCTCAGAAAACTCAGCTTATAATTGCAACGGGTGCTTCTCTTGTAATCGGAATGTACGATGGGTTTTACGGTCCCGGTACAGGTACCTTTCTTATGCTCGTATTTACCGGCATTCTCGGGTTTGAAGAACGTGATGCGGCCGGTAATACTAAATGCGTGAACTGGTCATCGAATGCAGCGGCTCTTGCCACGTTTATAACGGGCGGAAAGGTTGTGTGGATACTTGGGGCCGCAGCAGCTGTATGCAGCATTGCAGGAAATTACTGCGGTTCCGGCCTGGTTATAAAGGACGGGAAAAAGTATGTCCGTCCCGTTATTATTGTGGTGCTTATCCTGCTGTTCGTAAAAATACTCAGCGGAAAGTAGCACTGACGGAAATAAATGTGTACAAGTTACCTTCCCGATTATACCGGCTGGTGTTTTTCCGGTTATTTAAAACCGGTACCGCAGTCCGGTACCGAACGAAAAACCGATTGCCGATTCAGTGGGAAATTGTCCCATAAAACCGAATTGCACCGGAATGGACAGATGATTTACAAACATGATGTCAAATCCGAACCCGATACCTGCAATTACATCTGCATAATACAGTGAATCAGTTTTTTCCGAACTTTCCGTTTCATCAGACCATGAATAGCTGTTTTGTATAAAACCCCGGTGACCGGCAAGCAGCCATGCGTAAAGACTTGTACCTGTCCGGGTTCCCCATGTGGTATCATATAATCTGTATTGAAATTCGGCAGCGATGTTATAATCAAGCGGTTTATAGGCGCCAGAAGCAGAATCATAATATGCAGCACCTTCAATCTGGAATCCGATACGGTCTGTACACCATGACTGGTACTGAAGTCCGTATACGCTTGTGGCACTATTTGACATAGCAAAAACTCCGACTGCATTCTTAAAATCAAGCGGGTTTGCCCATACCTGAACGGCACTCAACAGTATTACTGCAAAAATACCTGTCAAAGTTTTACTGATTCTCTTCATTTTTATACTCGTCTCCTCTTTTTATATATTAAATTAAGTCAGTTTTATTAATTTGTCAATGTTTTGTTTTAATGCAGCAGACCCATGTCCGGGCCGTTTGAGAAGGCTGTTAAGAACTGTATTGCCGATTCAGCGGGAACATACCGCGGCGATTTCTCCAATCATTTTTTCATGTATCTTCATGTGTACATAGTAATCCTGTACCAGAAATTCAAGCGTAAGCGGACTCCTGCCGTTTTCCGGCTGCCAGGTATGCATGAGACAGTCCTCTGGTATGGTACGTATTATTTCCAGCAGATATTCGTTGTACAGTTTCCACAGCAGGATGAGCTGTCTGAAATCCATCTGCCTGATACGGGATGTGTCCACCCACGGTTCCGCTTCATAACTGGGAAAAACGATGGAAGGTGAAAGCTGCAGGCGGACAAACCGCTGATGATTATTCGATGCCGAATCGATAAGATGTGCGACATGATTTCTGATTGTCCACGTATCAGCATCAGTATGTATGTCTGCAATGTCTTCAAGACCGGCGAGCAGTTCATAAAAGCCGGTAACCTGTTTCAAGTACGTTTCAACCGGAAAATGTTCCATAATTACTTACCCCCGAAGAAATAATAGCCCGTTGTTATGGAATAGTATACCGCAGAGCGGAATAATCAATCATGGGGAGGTACATCAGATACTGACCGGCTTGAGAGATTATTGTGATTTACTCAGCATGTCCGCGTATTTCAGTCCTGTATACCTTCCTGTTTCCGCAGCCATTCCGCGGTAATCGTGTGCGCATTGTCCCTCATCTGCAGGGGGGTGCCTTCAAATACAACCTGTCCGCCGTTTTTACCGCCGTCCGGGCCGATGTCCAGCACCCAGTCGGCATGCCGGACTACGTCAAGATCATGCTCTATGATGACCATTGTGTTTCCTTTGTCCACAATGCGGTCAAAGAGGGTAAGGAGCTTTCCCGTATCGGAGACGTGCAGCCCTGTCGTGGGTTCATCAAGTATGTAGATGCTTCCTTTTTTTCCGAGTGATTTTGCAAGCTTGATGCGCTGCCGTTCGCCGCCCGACAGCGTTGAAAGCGGCTGTCCCAAGTCAAGGTAGGAAAGGCCTGTTTCAATCATGGCGCGGAGCGTACGGCAGATTTTTGAAGCACTCTTTTCAGCAGCCCTGTTCTGTTCCGTACTTTTAATCCCGCTGAAGAACGAAAGTGCTTCCTCTGCGCTCATGTCGAGTATGTCAACAATTGATTTTCCGCGGCACCGCGCATTACGGGCGGCGTCATTATACCGTGTCTGACCGCATGCTTCGCACGGTGTTACGACAGGATCCATGAACACCAGTTCCGTGACAATAACTCCCTTCCCGCTGCAGACAGGACACGCTCCTTCGGAATTAAAACTGAATAATCCTTCCGGCTCTCCTGTTTCAGCGGCAAACAGCTTCCTTATTTCGTCGAAGCATCCCAGAAACGAAGCAGGCATGGAGCGGTTCGTTGCCGTTATAGGTCCCTGATCAACCCTGATAACCCGGTCCGCATATTTTTCCGCGAATGCATGCGATATAAGGGAACTCTTCCCGCTTCCTGCAACACCGGTAACGACCGTGAGAACACCTTCGGGAATGTTCACCGACACGTCTTTAAGGTTGTGGACCGACGCATGGTTCACCGGCAGCTGACCTTTTGCTGTCCGCACTGCATTTTTATACGGCAGCACCGTTTTCATTGCACTTCCGGTAAGCGTTCCCGACGAAAGGAGCCTCTCATACGGTCCCTGGAATACGATCTGTCCGCCGTTCCTTCCGGCTCCCGGCCCTACGTCGATAACTTCGTCAGCAGCTGCAATTACATCGCGGTCGTGTTCAACAACAAGAACCGTATTACCCTTATCCCTGAGGGAAGAAAGAAGGCTCGTCATACGCCATACGTCCCGCGGATGCAGCCCTGTACTCGGCTCGTCAAAAATGTACGTAAGGTCCGTGAGGGACGAGCTCATGTATCGTACCAGTTTAAGCCGCTGGGCCTCTCCGCCTGAAAGCGTATCCGATTCACGGTCAAGCGAGAGATACGGCAGTCCTATACTGATAAGCCTGCTGAGCGTCGCGCGGAGCGATTCGATAACCGTCGCGACACGTTTGTCGGTTATGGAACCGAGTACTTCGTACAGTTCCGTAAACTCCATGGCACACAGTTCCGGAAGCGTATGTCCCGCGACCCGGCATGAACGCGCCGTTTCGTTTAACCGTGTTCCCCCGCAGTCCGGGCACGGCGCTTCGGACATAAGCTCAGTCTGATGTTCCTGCATCGATTTAGAATACGAACTCAGGTCACGGTGGAGAAAGAGACGGGAAAAATGAGGAACCAGCCCTTCGCAGTATTTACTTTCCCGCGGATTTTCTTTTCCGGCACGGTTTCCGTACATGAGCATATTGTATTCTTCCGTGGTGAAATTCCTGATCTTTTTATCCATATCGAAGAAGTGTAACTTTTCCAGCTGTTTCCAGTAATACCCCTGTGGTCTGTACAGCGTATAGAGGACAGCCCCTTCGTTAAGTGATTTTTCCCTGTCGATAAACTGATCGGTATTAAGTCTGGTTACCTTTCCCATCCCGCTGCACGTTTTACACATACCGTTCGGATCATTGAATGAAAAGAACGAAGCGGTCCCGACGTACGGCGTTCCGGTACGTGAAAAAATAAGACGCATCTGGGCATACATGTCGGAAATCGTCCCGACCGTGGACCGTGCATTTCCCCCCAGCGGCGACTGGTCAACGATGACCGATGCTGTAAGATTTTCAATACGGTCTGCATGAGGCTTCGGATGTTTCGGCAGTCTGCTCCTGATGAAAGCGGAATAACTTTCATTCATCTGTCGCTGCGATTCTGCTCCGATCGTATCAAATACAATGCTTGATTTACCGCTTCCCGATACACCGGTAAATACAACAAGTTTCTGCCTGGGTATCCGCAGATTCACGTTTTTGAGATTGTTTTCGTGCAATCCTGTAATCACTATGTCTTCTGTTTTCATGCGGTATATCATTATGTGATTAAAAATAATTGTCAAGTGTATAGTGTTTCAATGAGAAATGAAGCGAAATGTTTTTATAGTGATTTATACGTCAACGTATCTGAATTACGAAATCATGTTAATGATTCTTTTGATCTTCTCTGATAAAAATACTACACCCTTAAGTTTTACTGCTGCGAGTTTTTACAGTCTGTCTGTTTGTGCTGAGCTTCGGATTGTATCGGTTATCTGTTTTTCCTGTGTCGTGCTGAACAGAATACCGTAGTTTTTTTTAGTCGGAATCAGAAGTACGTTTTGTTTATCTGTTACATACAGTTTATATTTCCCGGCTGTTCCCTTGAACCATCCCACATTCAGTCCGGGTATACCGATTCCGTTTGTCCGGTATTTTATACCGAGTGTACTGAAGTCGACAGTACGTATCCCGTCTGTATCTATTTCATCCAGACTGATATAGGTATTGTAAAAAACAGACTGTATGTTCAGTCTGCCGTCCCTGACGGTAAGTGTATAGGAACGTGCGGAGAGGCATAAAACAACCAGAAATATAAATAATACAGCTAAAAGCACGCACATAATAAACAATGCAGCGGTACTTGAACTGTCCGGTTTTGTCATACGGAATATCATGGAGAACCTCCGATCCTGTTTTCTTTTACAAAAATACTATCATGAAACTGTTTTTACCGCAATGTTGTTGACATTCAGACAACTCTCGTATATAAGTTTACATAGTTAATTTAACACTGTTATTTATAGAGGAGGAATTGATGCGGACTGCCGATCCGGAACTTGAAAAAATGATTCTTGAAAAAACACTCGGTCTGCTTATGGAACATGAACCTGATCAAATCGGGATGCGCGATATTGCACGGGCATGCGGTATTTCCGCTACAGCAATCTATCATTACTATCAGGACAAGACTGCCCTGTTCGAAGCAGTAAAACTTGACTGTCTCGGCGGATTGAAGACATTTATGGTAGAAAAAATAACTGCTGAACAGACAACGTACGACAAAGTCAGAGCCTCGCTGGAAGCATTTGCAGAATGGTGCTTCGATAATCCTCAGAAGGCGCTGCTGGTAATGGGAAGGCTTAAGGCCAACACAACGGCATCTGCGGAGGAGTTGAAGCCGTATTATGAATGCAGCGAACTGGGAGTACACCTGCTTGAGCAGGCCGTGCGGGAACATACGGCGGTATCAGATAATCCGAGACTCGACACGTCTGTTGCGGTGTCTGCACTGTGGGGAACGGTAGAAGCAATTCTTCTGAACAGGGCCGATCCCTCGTACTGGCAGTCGGGAAAAAAATATACGGACCGTTTTATAACGATGTATCTTTCTGTCATATTTCCGAAAGGGAGGAATATATAATGAAAATCAAACATATGATATGTATGATTATTACGTGCATACTTTGCTGTGCGCCGTTTCTGTATGCTTCAGAAGCTGCAGCTGACGGAACACTTACCGTTACTGTTACACCCGGCGCGTACTGGAAAACGGAACGGGGGCCTCAGTTCGCCGTATGGGTTGAGAAGGACGACGGAACGTACGTAACGACGCTGTATGTAACGCAGCGTGCGGCAAAAAAGAACTGGCTGTTTGCGCCGAAGGACGGCAGGCCGGAATCTCTGCCGGTCTGGTACCATGCAGTCGGCAGCAGGCCTGTAACGATGGTGGCCGCACAGGACAAAACGGAGGCAGATGCTGTTACTTCCGCAACGCCGGGTGCGTCGAATGACGTCAGGTATTCGGTACGCCTTCCTGCTGGTGAACAGTATGTTGTAAAAATCGAAGTGAATCACAGTTTTGATTACAACGAATCATGGCCTAAAAAAGCGAAGAAGGGCAGTGCCGTCTATTCCGGTGTGAACGGCCAGCCGTCGGTCGTATACGTCTGTACGCTTGATACGCGGTCCGTCGGAAACGTGACGGAACATCCTGTGGTACAGTCCACGTTTGCCGCAGCCGGTACCGGCTCGGTAACAGGACGCGACGGTGAGCTGCACCATGATCTGGCAGGGCTTACGACAGCGCTCCGGATTATTACAAAAGCGGAAGCGTCGTGGAGCAGTGCGGAATGACGCCGGCTGTTATTGTCATAAACGGCAGCCCGCGGAAGAACGGTACCGTTGCCCGGCTGCTTCATTCGGCGGCGGACAGCTGCGGTACGTCCGGTGACATTCACTGGTACGACGTAAACGAGATGATGATCCGCCCGTGCACGGGCTGTATGAAATGCCGCAGCACCGGAACCTGTGTTCTTCCGCACGATGATGCCCATTCGTTCGCAGAAGACATCCGCGGCTGCCGGGCGGTTATTGTCGGGACACCCGTTTACTGGGGGAATATGAGCGGCCAGCTCAAACTGCTGTTCGACCGCGTCGTTCCGTCTTTGATGGGCGAATCACCGCGTGGCGTACCTGTTCCGTTTCACAAAGGAAAGAAGGCTGTTATTGTTACTGCCTGTACGACCCCGTGGCCGTTCAGCGTACTTTTCAGGCAGACGGGATCTGCCGTCCGGCTGCTTAAAGAAATACTCCGGTATGCAGGCTTCCGTATTACGGGAACGCTGGTACTGCCCGGTACAAAAAACAGGCACGGCATTCCTGAACGGCTGTTCAGGAAAGGAATCCGGCTCGGGAAAAATCTGGCCGGAAGATAATCAGCACCTGCGTTCAGGAAACGGGGTATTAAAAAATCTGTACGAATAAAAGGGAATATAGAATATGAAACGATATGGTATTTCAGTGGTTCTCTCTGCGCTGTTGTTTACGACAGCAGCTTCTGCCCAGAACGCAGAAAAATCACCGCTTGATGTGTCGGTGACGACCGATTTTGCGTGGTATACGGCAAGTGCGTATTGTTCCGGTGATACACATTACGCGCCGGTTACCGGAATATATGACGGGATACAGGCACGGACTACACTGAGTGCATTATACCGCATTCCTGTTTCAATCCCGCTGCTTCCGGAAGACAGTATGCTGTTCAAAGACAATAACATTACTTTTACCGGACAGTTTGAAGTAACTCCTGTTTCCCTCATGCCTAAAGCCGCCGTTTCCTTTTTTCCCGCAGCCTTTCTCGTTTTTTCCGCAGGCGGAATGGCCGGAACAGGCTGGGATCTGGCCGGCATACAGGGCATTTCCGGATACGATGTGTCGGAGCGGACGTATAAAAGTCTTACCCCGTTCAGGTCGTGGTATCTGTGCGGATATGCAAACGGAACGTTCATGTTCGATACTGCCGCACTCTGGCCCGGAGAGTGGCATCACATTGTCATGGTGGCAAATTACGAAATTGAATACAGAATAATGACGGGTACTTCAAGCACCGTGTGGGACTGGCAGACTACAAAGGGATGTGCGGACGGCTGGCAGTACGACCAGTATTATCTGATCGCATACCAGATGCCCGGGATTATTTCACTTGCCGGTATAAGCGCAGAGCTGTACGGCCATTACAATGCAGCTGACTACGGGGACATTGCAGATTCTTACGGCGGTGATTTTATGACCGTTGAAATATGTCCGCTCGTGCAGCTCAGGCTTTCCGAAAGGGACTCGATGTTCGCCATGCTCAATTTCAAAGCCCGGCGGAGTTTTCGTGAAAATCACAGCAGTGAGGACGAAGAACCGCTGCTGACATACACGGGGCGGGAGTGGTATTTCCAGCGTATAGCACTGCGCTGGAAACACACATTCTGAAAAGGCCTGCATTGTCTTTCTGAGCGGTTATTTCCTGACTGCAAAAACAGTTCTGAAGAATTTTATGCGCTTTGTTATTTCATACATACCGAACGTAAGAACTATGGCCGCAGCAAGAATAAGTATTATATGCAGCAGGGCTGTACATGGTATTTGAACAATGTAATATGCACAGCACACAATTGATGACTGGTGGAACAGATAAACAGCAAACGAAGATTTAGAAAAATAATCAGTGAGATTATTTCTAAAATTTACTTTATACTTATAAATTCCTGTTACAGAAAGTATGAATGTCCAGCTGTATAACTGGTAAACAATAAAATATACAATTTCATTCACTGCGTAAAACTTTTTTTCGTAAAACATGATGTAGCAGATCATGAAAATAAAACAGCTGCCGCATAAAACAGCCAGATGTTTTACGATCTTATCGATTACGTTGTCATTACTGAGTATATAATAACCGAGTAAATAATAAATCAGATATTCAACAATGCTTTTCCCGCCAGTGTTTAAGAACGGCTTTCCAAACACCGGTAAGATGCCCGACAGGACAATAACCGCAAAAGGAATGGCGGTACCGGTTTTAAACCGCAGTTTTTTTACTATTTCGACAAGAGGCAGTGCGGCCATAGAAATGATAAACAGATACAGAATAAACCATAAGTGTCCCGGAGTAAAACCTCCTGAATATCCTGTAAGATCATGTATCTTCGTAAAAAATAATTTGTACTGGTAAAAATAATTCCCCTGATAACCGTTATGAAATTTTTCTGCATAATAGGTCTGTACCGGAACTACCAGCAGTATGCCGGAAAATAAAGGAATGAAGAGTTTTTTAATACGTTCAACCGCAAATTTTCCCGGACCTCTGCTTTGTAACGAGTAAAATGCACTTATTCCGGCTATTACAAACAGTGAAGGCATGAACCATGGCCATATCAGGCAGTTAAACAGAGAAGGCAGAAAGAGGCCGTCCTGTTTGATGTAAAAATTTTCGCCCCAGTTATTGTAAATCATAAAAACATGAAACGGAAATAACAGCAGGACAATTGAGCAGCGCAGATTATCTATATACTGTTTTCTCATATGTTTTCAGCGGTCAGCAGCAAAGGCTTTCTTCATATCCGCAATTTCCGAGAGCATGTTTTCATAAAACATGCCGACATGCAGTCCGTCTATGAACAAATGGCTTACCTGTATGTTGTACGGCAGCAGCACCCGGTCTCCGTCCTGATAATATTTCCCCCAGGTAATCCGCGGTATGGTGTCGTATTTATTTAATGACAGGGTGTGGTCAATGCCGGTGAACGGAATCCACGGTAAAGACGATATAAACACAAAATTCGTCCCGTTTTTCAATTCTTCCAGATCAAAATATTTTTTACTGTCCGCTATTCTCTGCTTTACGGCTGCGTCGAATTCTGTAAGCGTACCTTTGAATTCAGCTGTGATGAACCGGAACAGGCTTTCCCCTTTCTTTATGTGCGTAAATGACGGTACTAATGTATCATATTCAATTACGCTGCCGTTTTCATACCGGTACCTGAAGTTTTCTATTTTCAGCATTGCCTGCATCGTAATATATATCAGCGTAGTATTGAATGAGACCCCGGCACCTTTTGCTGTTTCTTTTAACCCCGTTATATCGAGATTGAAATTGGTATTATAGAACGGCAGATCAGATTTTTGGAAAAACATAAAATGTTCCTTTCTGTCCCATTTTTCGATATCGATTTTTTTCATTCCGTGACCTTTTCCTGTATAGTATTTTCAGATAATTATAAATATATCCGAGTTGGATATATATGTACAGACTAAGCAGGAGTTCTTTTTTTAATTTGAGTTTCTGCCTGTTTTATGATAGTATGATGCATAATGTATACTGTACAGGCAAAGGGTATTCTTTCGGCTCAGAACGGAATGAACATCTACCGGGGATGTACCCACGGATGTATTTACTGCGACGCACGCAGTACCTGCTATCAGATGAACCATCTGTTTGAGAATGTGGAAGTAAAGGAAAATGCACCCGAACTGCTCGATGCTGCCCTGAGCAGAAAAAGAAACCGCTGTATGGTTAGTACTGGTTCTATGAGCGATCCGTATCAGCAGTGCGAAAAGACGCTCTGTCTTACCCGCCGCTGCCTTGAAGTAATTGAAAAGCATACCTGCGGACTTGCAATCCAGACAAAATCAGATATGATTCTGCGTGATCTTGATCTGCTGGAAAGTATTAACCGGAAGGCAAAATGCGTTGTGGAAATGACGCTTACGACATACGATGAAGACCTGTGCCGCATTGTGGAACCGGATGTATGCACAACGAAGCGGCGCGTTGAAGTTCTGAACATCATGCGCGACAGAGGAATTTCCACAATCGTATGGCTTACTCCCATCCTGCCCTTTATAAACGATACGGAAGAGAACCTGCGCGGACTTCTCGATTACTGCATTCAGGCCCGCGTATACGGCATTATTATTTTCGGAATCGGCCTGACACTGCGTGACGGCGACAGGCAGTATTTCTATAAAAAACTCGACGAGCATTTTCCCGGTATGAAAGAAAAATATATCCGCACGTACGGCAGTTCATACGAACTGCCCGTGCCCGATACGGTCCGTCTTACGCGTCTGCTCAAAGACGAGTGCAGGGCGCACGGCATAGTCTGCAATGCAGACGAACTGTTCGGCTGGATGCATACACTTGATACCTCAAAGATTCCGGGGCAGCCCGAATTATTCTGACATCCCTGCTGTTCCTTACTTTTGTGCCAGTTTCTGCAGCGTATCTCCCGTTATGCGGTAGACAGTCCAGTCGTTCATGGGAACGGCACCGAGTGACAGATAAAAATCAATACTGGGCTTATTCCAGTCAAGACACCACCATTCAAGCCTGCCACATCCCCGTTCAACCGCGATTGACGCCAGTTTCCGGAGAATCAGTTTCCCGTACCCCTTTCCCCGGTATTCCGGCATCACATACAGATCTTCAAGATAAATGCCTGCTTTGCCGAGGAATGTTGAAAAATTATGAAAAAAGAGTGCAAAGCCGATTTCTTTTCCGTCAAGCGTAACAAACAGAACTTCAGCTTTCTGTTTGTCGAAAATCCATTCTTCAAGTTCCTGTTCCTGCGCCGAAACCTGATTTTCCATCTTTTCATACCGGGCCAGATCTTTAATAAATTTGAGAATAAGCGGTGTGTCTTTCCGTTCCGCAAAACGAAACCCGGGCGTTTCAGTGTTCATGTGTGCTCCTTTTTTTTTCTTTCATCACGTACATACCTCTGTCAAGTTCTGCTATATTGAGTGTGCCGGAATCGCCGATAATGCTCAGACCGTAGCTGAAATCCACTTCAGGAAGATTCACACTCCGGCGGAAGTTGTCCCGGATCCGCTCAATGATTTTAGCGGCAGTGGTTATGTCGTTTTCCTTCATAAGAATGATGAATTCATCTCCTCCGTACCGGACAATAAGATCTTCTTTCCGCAGGCTCTGGTTTGCCGAATTAACAAGTTCCCGGAGAATCCTGTCGCCTTCTTTATGGCCGTACGAATCGTTGTATTGTTTGAACTGGTCCATGTCCAGAAAAGCGGCAGAGGCGAATAATCCTTCCGGGATATCCGAC